>ENA-UOJP01000497-UOJP01000497.1-human-gut-metagenome-genome-assembly--contig:-C102-NODE-497-length-72516-cov-8.131836_pt1 | contig 72516 bp, 68 predicted proteins | sample MGYA00242353_ERZ723900 | MGnify/ENA metagenome assembly ERZ723900 | reverse complement strand
TAGGTAAGTCTGCCCTTTCTGCATATACAATTTTATAAATCATGTAAAGGCATAGGAAATTCTTATAATTAGAGTTTCTTATGTCTTTTTGCGTTTTTACGCAGTTTGAAAGATATAAAAATCCTACATATTGGGAGGAAACTATATGAAAATAAAAAAGTAAAAATTAGTGTTGTAGCTACAGCTGTAGCGCTGAGTATGACAACAGCAGTAAGTGTAGGAGCAGCAGTAAGTGCGCAAGAAAGCACCGGAATACCTAATACAGCAATGGCTGCATCATCGACTCCGACTGCAGATGTGGTGGAAGAAAACGGATTTCAATTTGATAAATCCACAGGAACTATTACCGACTATACAGGCAATGAAACAGGAACACTTACTATTCCAAGCAGTATTGATGGAGTTACAGTAACAAGCATAAAAGCGTATGCATTGGGAAGCGCAAAGATGAAAGAAGTAGTCATTCCAAATACCATTGAAACATTGGGCTTTGGTGTATTTCAAATGTGCTCTTCTCTGGAAAAAGTAACATTTGAATCCGGTTCTAAAGTGACTGAGCTGAAAGATTCTATGTTTTACCAATGTACCAAATTAAAAGAAGTTGTGTTTCCTGAAAACTTAAAATCTATTAAAGTACTTGCGTTTTATAAATGTACCAGCCTAGAAACTGTTACTCTGCCGGAAGGGTTTACGACTTTATACAATGCAGCCTTTTTAGATTGTACCAACTTAAAAACGGTAATTGTGCCGGATAGTTTGAATCATATGGTAATGAATCCGTTTGAAGGATGTACCAATTTGGAGACATTATCGGTTCCTTACCGTTGCTGGCAGTTTGGTATTGTAGCAGCTGAATGGACAGAAACATCAGTCATGCCATTAACAGATGCTGTCAATATGCAGACCTTATACATAGACCAGGTAGAAGGAAAATATGATTGGCATGAAAAAGAATTACCAAAGTCTGCAGCATATGAAACCATGAAAATTTATTTTAGAAAACCAACCATTCAGGTGACCGATGTAACAGTATCTGCGGATAAGCAAGGGTATGATGTAACAGCCGCTTTGGGAATCAATCATACAGACGGCTTTTCCTTTAATGGTACAATAAATACGCCGGATGGAAAAGAAACTCCCGCTACAGGAAATACAGTTGATGTTTCCTTTACTACATCTGAAACAAATTATCAAGTAATTGAGATGTATAAGGGATATGAAGATATGACATGGGATTTACAGATTGTTGGTTTTAAAAACACATATGTAAATGCCGCAAATGAAAAAGCAATCGCTTACTTGAACAGCGAAACGAACTACTATCCAACGTTAACTGAATTAGGTTATGAAGATGATGCGAACTTTCTTGGCTGGAGTGAAACAGAAGGGGATACAACAACTGTATACAAACCGGGCGATTTAATTGACAATACTGCCACTGTCCGAGCAAATAATTCTGTAGGAAAGCGCTTGTATGCAGTTTACAATACAGAGCCAACAAATCCGGAACAACCAACAAATCCTGAAAATCCAACCGATCCCACTAATCCTGAAAATCCGACAAACCCGGAACAACCATCTAATTCCATGACACCGACCGATACCAACACACAAACAGGTAACGTTGCAATGGTGACTCCTCAAACAGGTGATGGTACAACAGTTGGTATATGGGCTTCTGTGATGGCAGTATGTGCAGGGGCAGTTGCATTTATCACAGGTAAAAAAATCAAAAGTAAAGTCAAATAAATCTGGTCCGACTGATTTGTCTGCTGTCATAATAGGTTAAATCATTACATGCATGAACAACAAAAAAAGTACCGTATATTCATACGGTACTTTTTTCATGAAATATTTTTATTAATGTATTATATTTGTGTTTTTCATTATAGAATATTTAAATATACTTTTAATAACTCTCTTGCTCGTTGCAGATGTTCATGCCTGACGAAAAAGTCAGTTCCGAAAGGAGAGGAACCGCAGACTATTTGCAAATAGTCTCCGCTGCCACGACTTTGCTTTAAAAAGGGAATGTGATTTTCCTCCAGAATACCTTCTCTCAAACCTATTGTGATATTATCGGTTACGGTAGTCAGAAAAGCTGCTTCAGGCATAGGAGAAACAGGTTCTTTGTCACGAAACATGATGATTTCTTCCCTCCATCAAGAAACGTTTAAGCTTCTTGATTTAATTCATCGATTTTTGCGCGCAGTTTTAAAAAATCCTCAAAAGCTGCCGGTTTATTGCTTGGATTTCGTAGTAATGCGGCAGGATGCAGAGTGGCCATCATAAGCACTCCGTTTTTTTCAAAAAATATACCGTGTTCTTTTGTGATTTTCATATCGGGTTTGATTAATTTCATGGCTGCAATACGTCCAAGACATACAATAATTTTCGGACGCATAATCATCACTTGATTTCTCAGCCAGTCAATACATGCTTCTTGCTCTTCGGGAAGTGGGTCACGATTTTTTGGAGGTCGGCATTTTACAATATTTGCAATATAAATATTTTTATTTCTGTCCAAATCAATTGCAGCAAGCATTTTATCCAAAAGCTGTCCGCTTCTGCCAACAAAGGGGAGGCCTTCCAAATCCTCATTTTCTCCGGGACCTTCTCCGATAAATAAAATATCTGATTGCGGGTTTCCCATTCCAAATACGACGTGTGTTCGGGTTTGGCAAAGCTCACATTTTTCACATGCTTTGCACGCGGTTTCCAGTTCTGTCCAGTTTGTATACATACATGCAGCCTTTCTTTCTGTGTTTACCTTCAAATTTTTTATATTATAGCATAGAAAAAATTGCAAAGCAATTTTTAACTTTGGAGCGCTAAAACGTTCTGGTTAACAATCAAAATCTTGAACATGGAAAGAGGTCCCTTTTCATATTAGATTTATTGTTTGTTGTAAGGTTGTGATAGCATAGAAACATAGCTATGAAATATCTAACAAATATAAAGTCTATTTTTTAGATATTTCATCTAGTATGTAAGTATTGCAATCTAAAGTAGAATCGGGTAAAATAACGTTATCGAAAATAATGTATGATAATAGGGAGTGTGTTTCATTTGAAAATTCTTGTAGAAACATCAGCACGTCATGTACATATCAGTAAAGAGCATTTGGCAATTTTATTTGGCGCGGATGCAGAATTGACTGTAAAAAAAGAGTTATCTCAACCGGGTCAATTTGCTTGCAATGAACGTGTAACAATTGTAGGACCAAAAGGAGAAATGGCAAACGTTTCTATTTTAGGGCCAACACGTCCGGAAACCCAAGTGGAATTATCACGTACAGATACAAGAAAAGTTGGTATTGACGCACCAATTCGTGAATCCGGTCAATTGGAAGGTACTCCCGGATGTAAATTAATTGGTCCCAAAGGAGAAGTAGAGCTGACTAAAGGTGTGATTGTGGCAAAACGTCATGCACATATTCCACCTGATGTAGCAGAACAATGGGGCATAAAAGACCAACAAATTGTTTCCCTAAAAGTAGGGGACAACGAGCGTTCTTTGATTTTTGGAGACGTAGTTGCACGTGTAAGTGCAAGCGCAGGCTTGGCTGTACATATTGATACAGACGAAGCAAATGCAGCAGGATTAAACGGTGCTGTAGAGGGAGAAATTATTTTATAATTACTTGCCGAGTGGAAGTGTATGAAAAAGATTCTGATACCGTAATAAGGAACATCGGAATCTTTTTCTATGTCAATTTTGATATTGAAATGTTTGGCATGGTTTTTCGTAGATTTCCTATTGCCTTTTTGCAATTTATACGTTATAATATAGCAGTTAGCTTATTTATTTTTTAAAAGCAAGGCAGAAATGCGTGCAATAGGATATGCGGGCGAGCGGGCTCTGCGCGATAGAGCATCGTGAACCATGTCAGGCGGGGAACCGAGCAGCATTAAGCGAAGGTCTCTGTGCGATGCAGGTGGTCTGTTCGTTCGCATATCCTAGTGCATATTTTTCGCCTTGCTTTTATATTTTTTCAGGCGTTTTTAGAAAAGGTGGTGTTCGTTTGTACCGCGTTTTATATCGAAAATGGCGTCCTAAAACATTTGAAGATGTTACGGGACAACCTCAGGTAACCCAAACATTAAAACAAGAATTGGTTGCAGGGAGAATTGCACATGCTTATTTGTTTACCGGTTCTCGCGGTACAGGCAAAACAACGTGTGCGAAAATATTGGCTAAAGCCATCAACTGTTTGAATCCGATAGACGGTGAGCCTTGCGGTACATGCGAAATTTGTCGCGGTATTGATGAAGGCTCTGTTACAGATGTGGTGGAAATAGATGCTGCCAGCAACAACGGTGTTGATAATATTCGTATGCTGCGGGAAGAAGCGGGTTTTACACCTGCAATGGCAAAGTATCGTGTATATATCATCGACGAAGTACACATGCTTTCCATAGGCGCTTTTAATGCACTTTTGAAGACTCTGGAAGAGCCTCCCGCACATGTTGTGTTTATTTTGGCAACGACAGAAGTGCACAAAATGCCGGCAACGATTTTATCACGTTGTCAAAGATTTGAATTCAAACGGATTTCTCCTGATGACAGTGCTCAGCGGCTGTGCTACATTGCAAGAGAAGAAGGAGCTGATTTGGATGACGAGGCAGCGCTTTTAATTGCACGGTTAGCCGACGGCGCTTTGAGAGATGCCCTTTCTATTTTAGACCAATGTATTGGCGTAAGCAATCATGTTACAACAGAGGTTGTTTGCAGTACAGTGGGAATTGTAGGAAGAGAGCATCTGTATCAGCTGGTAGACGCAGCTGCATCGCAAAATTCGGCAAAGGCTTTGGAATTGATTGACCAATTGTATCGTGGCTCCAAAGATATGGCGCGTTTATGTGAAGAGTTGTCTGTTTATTTCAGAAATATGATGCTAATTAAAACCATGAAAGATGCAAGAGCGTTCATTCCTGTATCGGAAAAGGAGTTTCAGTCTTTGACAAAACAGGCCCTTTCACTGTCGCTGACCGCCATCTTGCACGGATTGGATACTATCCAGGATGCTTTGGAAAAAATATACCGCGGCGCAAACGCAAGAATTACATTTGAAATGACCATGATTCAGCTTTGTACGCCGCAATTGGATACCAGTGCAGAGGCATTGCTCAGAAGAATTGATGCTTTGGAACGCAAAGCAATTGCTCCAACCGCAGCTTCCTCTGTATCGGCGGAAAACGATGGTGTTGCAGCACAGCAAGTAACCGCTCCTGCGGTAAGCAGTGAAGTTGCAGTACAGCAAGGCGCGACGTCCTTGGAGACAGAAAGCAGCGGTCCTCAGGAACCAATCTCTAAAGTTCCATCGGAAGCAGTTGTTCCAAACACTTTGAAAACAGATGGTGTTTCTTCAAGTTCGATTACAAATGTTGAGGAATTGCCTGCAAACATGCAAACAACAGGGGCAAAGCGTATTACCATTTCTCAGGAACCTGTTCAGCAGACATCGGAAGAGACGGTTGTGGCACAACCCAAAGTTGGTGGTTCTGCGCATGTGTTGGAAGAATGGCCCGAAATTCTACAGATTTTAGGCGGATATTCCAAAGCAATTGCCACCGCATTTACAGGTACCAATGCATTTGTAAGCGGAGATTATGTTTTGATAGATGCACCGTCCGATTCTATGGCTTTTGAATTATTGCGGAAATCATCTCAAAGGGAACAAATGAGAGAGGCAATACGACAGGCTACAGGTAAAGTGTACAAGTTAGGACCGTACAGAAAAAAAGAGGATACTCATACAGTAAATTCAGACCCGTTAAAGCAGCTTGCAGAACAAGCAGAACAAGCGGGAATTGATGTTCAAATAAAATAGAATGAAACAATTTGGAGGAATATAACATGAAAGCAAGATTACCACAAGGATTCAGCAATGGCGGAGGTACAAATTTACAGCAATTGGCACGCCAAGCGCAAAAACTGCAGGAAGAAATGGATGCGGCAAACTCTGAATTGGAACAGAAAGAATATTCTGCAACCGTTGGTGGCAACGCAGTGACAGCAGTGGTAACAGGTAAAATGGAAGTGAAATCTCTTGACATTAAGCCTGAGGTTGTAGACCCTGAAGATATTGATATGTTGTCTGAATTGGTAATTGCAGCGGTAAATGAAGCAATTCGAGCTGCTTCAACAGAAAAAGCAGAGACTATGGAAAGATTATCCGGTGGTTTAAATATGCCGGGTATGTTCTAATCTATGGCATCTTATCATGTCGCTCCTCTGGCTCGATTGGTGGAGCAGTTTGAAAGTTTGCCGGGAATCGGTCATAAATCAGCCCAGCGTTTGGCTTATTATGTTTTGGGTATGCCGAAGGAAAAGGCAGAGCAATTTGCAAATACAGTACTGGAGGCTCGAAATGCCATTCACTATTGTAACGTATGCTGTAATTTAACCGACCAAGAACTTTGTCCTGTATGCAGGAATGAGGAAAGAGACCGTTCTATTATATGTGTGGTGGAAGACCCAAGAGATGTATTTGCTTTAGAAAGAACAAACGAGTTTCACGCCACATATCATGTGTTGCATGGCGCCATTTCTCCTTTGGCAGGAATTGGCCCTGACCAGCTGTGCATTAAAGAACTACTGGACAGAGTGAAAAATCCTGAAGTAAAAGAAGTAATTATGGCAACAAATCCGACTGTAGAAGGCGAAGCAACTGCCATGTATATTTCCCGTTTATTAAAGCCATTGGGAATCAAAGTAACACGTTTGGCATATGGAATTCCCGTAGGTGGAGATTTGGAATATGCGGATGAAGTTACATTATCACGTGCTTTAGAGGGCAGAAGCGAGTTATGAAAAGACACCAACTGAAAGTCAGTTGGTGTCTTTTATTATTTATTATGCTTTTTTTCTTTTAATTGTTCAAACTCGTGCTTCATCTTAGCGCGTCTTTCTTCTGCTTTCATTTTTCGCTCTTGAGATTTTTTCTCTCTCAACTCTTTTTTTGCTGTTTTTTCAAATTCTTCTTGCAGTACACGCGCTGTTTCAATTTCTTGTTCCAAAATAGCAGCGTCCCATCTGGTGATGGATACATCTTGGAATGTGTTCAGCACATTGTCAAAATACATTGTGTTATCTTCTTGTACAAATGCAATCAACGCAGTGTCTCCATCACACAATATGCAAGATACTCGTTCTATCATAGAATTATTTGTATCAATATCTCCTAAATCTATGGAGCTGCCAATTAAAGTACCGATGCCTCCGCCTAACAGAATACCCAAGGGGCCTCCCAGTATACCGATTAAAGCACCTATCAGTCCTCCGCTTATGGTGTCATCACTGGTTTTCATTCCGGTATCAAACTCATCTTCCAGCTGTACATTGTTACCCATTTTTTTGACAATTGCCATTTGAGAAACCAAATAACCGGACAATTCTGTAGTTCCGTCTTTTATTCTTGAGAACGCTTGATAAGCTTCACTTTCTACCGGAAATACAGCTACTACAATATTTTCCATATCCTGAAACCTCCCTATGATATATCCCTAGTTATTTCATATAAATTTAGTATACTCTCATATGCGATAAAGTCAAGATATACAATGTTACTATTTTATGAATATTTTATAAAGTAAAAAATGGGCATATTTCATAAAAATAAAACTTTTACTTTATACAAGTTGCTTGCTATCTGACAAAGGAGCGGTTATCCAATAAAAATTTGTACCCAATAGCTTACGCCCTGATATTGTACAACACCTACGGCCATTCCGGTGAATTGAGCACTCAATATATTGGCGCGATGTCCCGGTGAGTTCATCCAAGCATTCATGACTTCCTCTGCATTTTTTTGCCCGCTGGCAATATTTTCTCCAATTGCGTAGTAATTTACAGTTACGGCCGTAAAGCAACTGGAACCGTCCGGGCGCGTATGGGAGAAAGTGGAGATGATTTCGTTGGCTCGAATGTTTGCGGCGTCTTGTATATCGTTACGGTACGTAAGTTCGGCAAGACCGTTTTCTTTTCTTCTTTGGTTTACCAATTGAAATACCTGACTTCCCTCATTTGTAACGGTTATCGGTGGCGTTTCTTCCACAGGTGGTGTTTTTTCCACCGGTTCGTTGTATTGAGGAGGTGCGACGCTCTGTGTGTTGGATGGGGGAAGGATAGTATTTTCAGGTATAGACTCTTTTGCCGAAGATTCCGAAGATTCTATGATTTGCTGATGGTTTTCAGGCGGGGTGCTCTCAGTGCTTGCTTCAGATTGATTGTTTTCCTCCGATGAATTTTCAGATTCCTCGCTTTCCGAAGAGACAATCTCTGATGAATTCAAGTCCAATACATCAGATGATATATAATCTTCATGGACAACGTTATTTTGAGAACAGCCTGTGAATAAAAGTGAAATTAGACACAAAGCAAATAGGATTAACACATTTTGTTTCATAAGACACTCCTTTATGATGGTATTTCCAAAAAATCAGTGATGTGAAAATGGTAACATATCATTATAAAAAATCAATATTTTTTGCATACCAATATAGCTTTCCCATAAAAAAATAAAATAAAATCAATTTTTTTAAACGTATGAAATTATCGTTGGCTGCATTTTTGTACAATGAGCAAGCAGATTGCTCCATAACAGTATGATTCCATTATGCGATGACGAAACATAGACTACATGTGCAGTATGGCAATAAGAATATATTGATATAAAAGTAGGAGCATAGAATATATTCTATGCTCCTAAGATAATAGTAAGAAAATTGAACTATTATTACTAATAGATTGTAGTCAATTGCATATCAACAGATTGGTACACTTGATGATTTCCAATTCCAAAGTCGTATTTAGGATTGTTTTTCTTGTATTCCAAACAAAATAATTTAAAAATATCTTCCTAAATCTCTTCGAACGATGCATCAGGTACAATTAAAATTCTCTTTGCTAAAACTCTTCCGTCACCCAGAAGACAATCTCATGCATAATTTACCTGAAACTGATTGCCTGCTACTTACTATTATTATCTTTATTTTGCTTCAAAACTACTGCTCGAAGTTCCCACGGTCACAGTATAAGTCTCACCGGAAATCATATCCGGACTACTGAGAATTACGACATTATAGGGAAGCTCCGGAGAAAAATCAAACAATATATTTTCATTGGAATCTTTCAAAGTAATGTTCGTTCCAGCGGTTTGATTTCCAACACTGAGCGCAATGACACCCTGCTGGGAACTGCTAAAGGTTTGTGCCATATTAGCCGACCCTGTTCCTATAAAAGTACCTCCTGTGATGGTAGCAGTGGTATCATAGTCAAGGGTTGCTGTGTCACCTTGCGTTGGACCAACAATGACTGTATAGCCGCCGCTAATTTCCAATGAACCATTGGCGTCTATACCGTCGCCGGAGGCGTTAATATACAAATCTCCACCCGAAATCACAATTGTTCCGTTGGATGACGAATTCATACCGCCCATTCCGCCGCGTCCGCCACCAAACATGCCATCACGCCCACCAGTGGTACCACTGGAATCCGTTCCACCTGCAGCGTTGAGTCCGTCATCAGTAGCTACCAGTTTAATGGTTCCACCTTGAATATCAATATGCAGGGCTTCTAATCCCTCGTAGCTTTCCGAAATATTCATATCGCAGGCTGTGACCGTTAGCGTTTCATCTGCATGAACAGCATCGTCACCGGATGCCAACTCAAATGTACCGCCATAGATTGTTATTGAAGAATTGGAATGAATACAGTCATCAGAAGAATTGATTTGAAAACTACCGCTAAAGATGTTCAAGGTTCCGCTGGTCTTTATGCCTTTCATACTGGTGCTATCTTCTGTGGTAGCGGTATTGGATGAACTTTGCTGTCCCGGAGGCATATCTCCTCCCATAAAGGCACCCCAGGTGTTGGAAGATTGACTACTGCCATTTTCACTGCCGCCTCCGGCTAAAACGGAAAATGTTCCATCAACTATTTGCATATAGGCACTTGCAGAAATTCCATCGCCTTCTGCTTCGATATTCAGCGTACCAGCCGAAATATAGATAAATCCCAAAGAAGTATCATCATTATTTTCACAGTGAATACCATCTTTACCTGCATCTACTGTAATCTGTGTTGTGCCGGTAATACGGACGCTATCGTTAGCTTCTATACCGTGTGAGGAGGTATTTATTGTGTAGTTTCCTCCTGTAAATACAAGATCATCTTTTCCAACAATACCATTTCCGTTGGGAGATGTTATTATAAGATTTCCGGTGCCATTGAAAGTTAAATCCTGTTTTGAAAAAACAACGGCATCAATATTATTTTCGTCAATAGCAATAAAGCTGCCACCATTGGCAAGAGTATTCTCCGTTCCTTCTGCAAGTGTGACAAATACCTTATCTGCTGACAGAATATAGAGTGCTGCAGAACTTTCGTTTGTAATAGAGACTCCATTGAGTACAATTTGCAGCTTCGCAGTATCCTCTGCATCAACTAGGATTATACCATTATTCAGCGTACCGGAAATGATATAGGTTGCTTCTTCTGTGATTTGCACCGTGGAACCGGAAATTTTGACGCTGTTGGAACTGGCTGTTGCACTGTCACCATTTAAATGAATTAAAATGCTTTCATTTTCATCGTAAGCAGTGCGGTAGTCCCGGTCAGTAAACATATCCGCGTCCGACTGAGAAGCTTTGTTGGAGATTTGCTCTAAATTATTATCTGTGGTGTTATTTGACTCTGTTATACTATTTTCCTGATTGCTGCAACCGGTCGATAAGGAAAGCACCAAAAGCAATATGAATAGAATCATTCCTGTTTTCTTCATGTCTAGAATCTCCTTTTACAATTCTGCAGTTGCAGTTTCTCGTTTGGATACTGTAATCTCCAAATTTCCGTTTCTGCAACGAAGTTTATCGATCATTTCTTTTTCTCGTTCGGGATTACGCAGAGTGATATTGTAGGTCAGTTTGAACATACTGCCCATATTGGTGCTTTTCACGCAGATTAAATCATGAGACACGGTATATTCCTCAAAGATATCGTCCCATATGCTGGAATAATTCAAATCTTCCGGAATGGTGATGGAGAAAATTTTATAGGAATTGGAATTCTTTTTTGCTCCGAAGTCAATGTGATTATACAGCATAAACATGGCACACATTACTAATGTAAAGAGTACTGCAAAGCCAAGATAGCCCATACCGGTAATTAAGCCTGCGCCCATAGCAAGGAACAGCGTACAGATTTCTTTTGCACTGCCCGGTACTGAACGAAAACGCACAAGGCTGAAAGCGCCTGCTACAGCAACACCGGTTCCCACATTTCCATTCACTAATAAAATAACAACACAAACAACTGCGGGAAGCAGTGCAAGAGTTACAACAAAACTTTTTGTATATTGAGTGCGGTACATATAGGCAAATGCCATAACAAGTCCCAAAACAAGGGAAAATCCTAAACACAAAAGAAAATCTATTACACTGATAACAGAAGTAAGATCTGAATCAAATAATCCTCTAAATAAGTTTTCAAGCATGATATGCTACCTCCAAATATGTATTTGCAATCGTTTTTCAAACTACGATAATTTTACTTTTTATATAAGATGTTTTTGTTTTTGCTGCTTCCTCAAAAAGATGTGGAAAAATTGTGGTCTGATAGGCAGTGCCATATTTGGAAAAGGATGTTTTATAAATATGATTCTGGGAAAGAATTTGGGTCATCCATAATGGAATACTACCGGAGCATTTTAGTTCCATAAGAACCATGTCATCGGGAAGTATGGGTGTGCCATATAACTCTGATTGTAAAGATAAATCTTCTGTTCTGCTAAGAATGGTGTCATCAAAAGTTATTCGAAAGTTGGAACCATCTTTAGCATAAAAAGCTTCTCTTTTATAGGAAAGAAATACTGTTGGATGTAGAGGATTATAATAATTAAGAAAATAGTCAATTTCATCAGAAATTTGTGTGTGATTGCTGCAATTTTGGATTCCTGATATCCATTGCATCGCTTCTGTCTCATGCAGAGAGATACGTCTTTTATAAACCGTCGATTTATATTTCTTTTTCAGCTCCACGAATACGATACTGTCCGGATTTGCCTGTTCATAGCTGCGTATGCGCAGTTTTTCTTTGTAGACAGGTTTTTCTATAGATCTCCGCACTAGCAAATATGTGTCCGTATCATAGTAAATATTGCGGACAGTAGTTTTACCATATAGATCCGGTGTCATATAGGGTTCCATTTCTGCAACTATGAATTCTCTTTGTGCTGTGGTTATCATATATTTCATTTCACAACGTTTGAAAACGGTTTGTATAGCCATGAAAAATCCTCCTGTACTTATGTTGATATCATTGTACAGGAGGAAAGTTGAAGTTTTATTGAAATCACAGAAAATTCGCCGTTTAGGCTTTGGGAATGGTTACACTAAATTCTACCAACCCATCATAGCAACGAATTTCAATTTTTCCGTTGTGAGTAGTAACGATTGCTTTAGCGATAGCAAGCCCCAATCCGTAATGGTTATCTTCGCTGTTTCTGGCATCGTCCACACGATAAAATCGGTCAAACAGGCGTTCCTGCTGTTCCGGGGGAATGAGGTTTCCTGAATTTGTCACAGAAAGAATGACAGAGGTTCGACTTTCTGTCAGTTTGACGATAATGTTGTTTCCGTTCTCACTGTGTCGAATAGCATTATCAATAAGAATAGAGATAAGCAGTTTGAGTTGGATGCTGTCTCCGTCTACCCAGAGATCCGGCAGTATCTCCGCTTTGATGGAAAGTCCCTTTTCGTAGGCAACGCTCTCAAAAGGCAACACTTCTCCGGTGGTTAAATGGCTAAAATCCAGACGTGCCGTCTGAGGTTGGACATTTTCTGTTCTCGCAAGTTCCAAAAGCTGTCCAACCAGTAATCGCATTCGTTCGTTTTCATACTGTATATTTGCAAGCCATTGATTTTCTCCGATATCGCGTTGGAGCATTTCTGCATTGGCATTGACGACCGCTATTGGAGTTTTCAGTTCATGACCCGCATCAGAAATAAATTGTTTCTGCTTTTGATAACTTTCTTCTAAAGGATTTACAATTCTTTTTGCCAAATATACGGCTAAGAAAAACATTACAGTAATTGTAACGCTGCCAAAAATGATTGTATAGCGAAGTAGCGTATTCATACTTTCATTGATAATACGGTTATCCATAAAGGTGACCAGCACATATCCGTTTTTTTCAGAAACGAGATAAATCAACTCTCCTTTGATTCCTTTTGTTTTGTTTTCTGAAACAATATCCAAAGCGTATTCTTCAAGTTGTGCCTCCTCATAAACACCATTGTCAGACGTATCCGTTGCTAGAATTTCCCCATTTTTTGTTAATGCAACGGAATAGAAAGTAGAAAGTTCAAATTCTGGAGAATGGTTCAAATCAAAAGCGTCTTTTTTATTCTGGTCCGGCTTTATTAAATCTGGTGGAGTGTTATCCAATGTATTATCTTGTGTCTGATTGTAAAGAGAATACATTTGGGCATGACGATCAAGCATTTCGTAGTTTGACTTGGAAACATCCAGATAGCTTGCAATATAAATCACGACTAAAGTGCCAAGAAATAGCACAACCAGAACCGACATGATAGCGGCGACAATTTTTCGTCTGGATTTTTTAAACATCATCGTACCTCAATTCGTAACCAAAACCACGCACTGCCTTGATTTCTGTCTTAGCTTCCACGAATGCCAATTTTTTGCGAGTAAAGGACATATACACTTCTACATTGTTATATTCCGCATCACTGTCATAGCCCCAAATCTTGACCGTAAGCTGTTCACGGGTGAGTATTTGTCCTGCATTGGCAATCAAATATTCCAGAATACGATATTCCTTTTCACTTAATCGAACGCTTTGTTCGTTTGTTATGCATAACAATGTAGATGTGTTTGTGTCCAAAGAAATATCACCGAAGGTCAATGTTCCGTCTGCGGTATTGATATTCCGTCGTCCGAGAGCACGGAGTCTTGCCAGTAGTTCTTTTGTCATAAAAGGTTTAGTTAGGTAGTCATCCGCACCATTGTCCAGTCCAGCTACTTTATCATCCAATTCAGCCTTTGCGGTTAGCATTAAAATCGGCGTATGGATATCAGCCTGTCTTGCTCGTTTGACAATTTCAAAACCGTTTAATCCAGGCAACATCACGTCCAGTATGATAATATCATAAATATCGCTTTCTACTGCTGTGAGTCCTTCCCATCCATTCGTACAGTGATCCACCTCATATTTTTCAAGCCTTAGGATCTCGTATAGTGCCTGTGCCATTCTCTTTTCATCTTCGACAAGTAAAATTCTCATAGAGATACCTCCGTTTATATGTTATTATAACAGTAAAGATTGAAGAAGGATTGAACAACATATTTCTTTTCCGGAAGACAAAAGATTTAGTTATATATGTTACAGACAAGAGAATACATTTGTAAAAAATTTTGTATTTTAATTCTAGTTAAATGTTCAATGAGTTTGTATTCTGTTACAGATTCTAAATATGCTTTCGAATCTGTATTTAAAATAGGGTGAAGTATGCCTGCGAATTTTTGCAGCTTAGATAGTTAACTTTGACCGCTGCCATCAACTTCATTTGATATAATATTTGTTGAGTTCTATTTTTTAGTTAACGGCAATGTTGATGTTTGATTAAAAAAGGATTGGAGCATAGTTTCATTACTAGTTTGTAAAACAAAACGAATAAAACGAATTAGACACAAGAGGATATTACCGGAAAATCCACCCTAATATTTTTTAAATAGGTAGTTATATTTCAACACACAATAAAAAATCCGAACCCATGACCAACCGGCATAGGGTTCGGATTTTTTATTGTGGTGGACCAACCCATACCAAAAACAAAAACATACTTCTTTGTTGGAGGTTTTGCCGTGACAAGGTGGTTGTGATATAAATAATAATTGATTTATCATCATGAGTAATATAGGAATCAATGGATTTTCATGGCACTAAAAACTATCTTTCTTTGTTAAAGAAGTGAGAGCAACATGACCGTAATGTAAGCATAAGCTCAATAATGAAAACAGCATTAAAAGCTAGTCTTGATTTTTCATGGTGATATCTTAAAGTTTCAAATCCTTTTCCTGTTTCTTTTAGTTCAAGTTCAAATATTTCTTTTTTTGTATTTGAGCAAGGATGATTATGTTTTATTTCCTCTTTAATTTCATTGGGGAGCAAGTTGTATATTTCAAATAAATCATGACCTTTACATTGTTTTTGTAATTTTAAGTAAACTATTGATTTCATAAATAACTCTGACGCAAATGATGCTATTGAACAGATTGCAGGAATGCAATTCGGGAAAAGAGGTTGAAAACTTATTTCTACAATTCGGGAATAATCAACAGCAGATTTGTAGGTGCTAATTGCAAATGCGTCATAATCTTCTGTTGTTTCTAACTTTCTCTTTGGATTTTTGTCAATTTGAAAATATGCCACAAATCCATTGTTTTCATCATGTTTCATACAAATATCTGCCTCCTCATCTTCATGCCTACCAAGCATCTTTATCATACCATAGTAAATCTCACTTGTTTACTTAAATATTTGCGAAATAACTAAACAACATATAAACATGTAACAAAAAGAAAACCACTATATCAATAAGATATACTGGTTTTTTTTTTGTGAGAGCCACATAAAAAAGATATTTTTGCGTTTTCGGAGGTGGGAGTTGAACTCTCACGCATAACAAGACACCGCAAAAACTGTTTATCGAAACATATCTCCGAAGGCTCCGAGCATAGTTTCCCAAAAGCTTACAGGCTCTTTTGCCTTTCTTGCCAACTTCTTATTTAGTTTGTTAATTTTAGCAATCAAAATTTCCTTTTGATTGCATAACTCATTAAACCCAGTTACATCTTTTTCAAATTTCGAAAAAAGATGTTCTACATACTCATCTATGCTGATTTTAATGCCATCGGGATAGAGCTTTGCAAAATATGTTATTGGATTGTCACCCGAGATGAATTCTATTGCTGTTGTTTGACTTGCATCCATGTCTTGAAGTAACCTTGTTATCTCTTGCCGATTTAATAGGTCTCGATAGTTTCTTGACCAGAAACTATTACAATTCTTGGGGTTTGCTGTTTCGAAATGAGATGTATCATTTGCATTACCACGGCAATTAGTAAATTTGTATCCCTCATGGTACATTTCTAAATTTGAAATGAGTGCAGTATGAATTTCTGGAATTGCACACTTAAGCTCATATGAATAATTCATAATTTGCATTTCAAGTGCCAAAGACTGATCTGCTAACTTTTTCTTTAGAAATAGTAGATCTCCCGATCTTTTTAATTCTTTTACAGGGGGATAATATTCAACCGAATAGAATCCTCTCTCAACCTTTTTATAATTTCCCCATGATTTAGGACGATTACGTTCAAGTGAATCCTTTAAATCTGAAAAATAACTGTACAAGTCTTTATATAAACTTTGTAGTTTTGCTCTGTCAGTTTGGTTTTTTCCTGATTTTAACCCAAGGATAAAGGTGATTAAACTGACAATCAAACTGGTAGCTAAGCTTAATAAAACCGTTTGTAGTTCTTGTGACATATTTATATTCCTTTAAGTTTCGTTTGTACCTTTAGTTTTAAAAATTCGTATTTCGCATTTTTATCCAATAATGAAATTTGCGGTTTATTATATCATATATTGTACCTTTAATCAATCAAAAGCCCAATATATTATGATATTGACTCGTTTGATCACTATCAGTTTTCATGCTCATGTTATAATTAACCGAAAGGAGTTAATATATCATGAAACGAAAATACGATGATAAAGAAAAACAATCAGTCATTGACCGTTTCATATCCGGTGAGCCATCGGCTAGCATACTGACTGACGCTGGCATACCCAAAAGCACTTTTTACGGTTGGCTGCGTGCTTACCGAGAGGCGCAAAATGCCGCTAAGCGAAAGTCGGTAAATATTCGAAATTTCAATTTGCTTGAAAATAAGGTCGCTCGCTTGGAAGGAATCATCGAAATTCTAAAGTCCGCAACTTGCACACCGAAAGCACCATTGAAGCAACGTCTATATGCCGCCGAACAGCTTTACGGGAGGCACAGTGTACATATGATCTGCGATGCGTTTGACATTCCCCGAGGAACATTTTATAATCACGTTCTCAGAAACAAAAAAGACAACACGTGGTATGCGAAACGTCGAGAGGAATTGCGGCTTCGCATCCAGGAGATCTACGACGAAAGTAATCAAATTTTTGGTGCTACCAAAATTGCGGCTGTTATGCGTAATGAGGGTATCCACGTCAGCGACGAGATGGTGCGAAGGCTCATGCACGATATGAGATTGATCAGCATCCGACAGTCGGCAAAGAAACTATACGAGGATGAAGGCCGCAAATACAAAAACCACCTTAATCAAGAGTTTGATGTGAACAAACCCAACGAAGTGTGGGTTTGTGATGTTACCTATTTTAAATACGGCGAAAACGCTTATTATATTTGCGTAATTATCGACCTTTTCTCTCGCATGGTGGTAGGATATAAAATCGGAAAAACAAACAGCACACAGCTTGTAAAATCCACTTTCCAAATCGCCTATAAAGCACGGCAACCGGATTCAAGCCTAATATTCCATACTGACCGCGGAGGCAATTACCGTTCCAAAACGATGAACGATTATATTCGATCACTGAATATCGCACACTCCTTTTCGCGGGCGCATGTGCCGTACGACAATTCTGTAATGGAGTCTTTCTTTTCCTCAATGAAGCGCGAGGAACTGTATCGGACGAAGTATCGCTCAGAATCGGACTTTCGAAATGCGGTGGACAAGTACATTGTATTCTATAACACCAAACGCCCACACAAAAAACTGCAATACAAAACTCCCGAACAAAAGGAAGAGAAATATGCCTTAAAAATTGCGGATTTATAAGACACGCGTAAACGGACTAATGGGTTCGAAAAGGCTTGTTTTCAAACCTTCGGATTGTCAAATTTGAGTTTTTCTATTTTGAGTCCGAATGATACAAAGAAAATGTAACCTCGAAAAGCCGCATAAATACTGGGTTTATAATAAAACACCAATGATGTCCAAACCAAATAGGTTCAGATCTCAATGGTGTTTTCAGTTATAATCTATAACTGTTTTACTTATTTTTTCTTTTTGATGAAACCAGTAATTTTACTCAATACGTCACTAAGTTCCTTGGATTGATTGTCTTTATCCGTTTCTGATTTTATGTATTCTAATTGCATATCAATTACAGCTTTCAGATAGCTATAATATTCCTTACTTTCGTCTTCATCTAATTCATGAATACTGATACTTAGAATACCATATAAATTTTTTAGCAAATTTTGAACTCTTGGATCAAATTTGTCCTTAACAGCATCAATTTTTGTTTCCATACGTTCATTATCTAATTTAGTCTCTCCTAAATAGTAATGGACTATTTTTTCAAAAATTCTTCTTAAATAGGCAAATGCCCCTACAAAAAAATGGTCAGCATTAGATAAATCTGCCTTTTTATAATCATTATAAGCGTTAATCTTTTCAAGAAAATTTCTATATTTATCAAAATCAAAGCCTTTTACGGTTAGCATAGACGGGTTTTGACCTATCTTTCTAACAATAAATTCACCATTTTTTAATTCAATAGAAATCATCATAAGATATTTATGATGAGCATTATTAGTACAAGTAAAAAAGTATTCAATGTACCAAATTTTATCATTTAGAAGATGCGTCTTTTCATAAGGGGGCTGTTCCCCTATTATTTGACCATTATGTAGATCTATTTTCGCTGGGCCAAATGGGCTAATATTATGTGATATTTGAATATAAATTTCATTTGTTCTAACATCATTTATAAATTCAAAAAATTGCTTTTCGATAGAAAAAGGAAATTGCTTTTTGCATTTATGGCATTGAGTAATTAATTTATCTTGGCAAACACCGATGTAGAACAGAAATCTGAAAAATTCATCTTTATCATATTCATACTTATTATCTTTTATTTCGAACACTTTAAATTTTTCTTTTGTATATAACGATGTTTCATTAAATAAAAAATCTATTCCATGCTCAAACATTACCGTCATCTACCTTTTTAATTTGTCTTTTCGATATTATCATGTGTGTAATTATATCTTAATACATACATATATTACTATTCTTTTACCATGAACAATTTTTACTTTGTCGATGGCTTTGCTGTAACACTGTGCTATTATTTGTAATTATAACAAAAATCTGCCGATAAAGCAAACTAGCTTTATTCGACAGATTTCTTCATTTAGATGGACTAGAACATACCAAAAACAAAAATGTATTACTTGGTCGGCGGTTTTGCCGTGATACGGTGGTTATAATCCTAACTTTGCAACTGTTGGATACTCACGCTTTGCTATTTTGTTATTTCATCAGTCCTTTTCTTTTATAAAATTTTTGAGCGTAGCATGTTCGTTGCCCTTTACTATTTTTAGTTAAACAATATTTTTGTTTTGCATTTTTGGCTTCAAAATAATTTTTGCATATGGGGCAAATTTTTATTTGAGATTCAGGACTATCTAACAAACTTGCTAATTGGTAAAATGCGGCATCAAATAAATTTTCTGTTTTTACCTCTAAATGTATGTCATCTTTAATTGATATTTGGTTAGTATATGTTATTTCTTGATATTTGATTTCAAACAGCTTCCTATAATAATTATCGTCTTTTATATTTTGAAGTTTAACAAATTTTCTTTCCCTCCAATCTGTGTAATCTATTTCTGGTGGAAGAGATATATAGACCGTTTCTTTGGGTAACTTACCCTGTTTAGTAATCATTAGATATAGCAAAAAAGCACAATAAATCTCATTTAAATGATATATAAAATCCCATACATAAAATCCAATAGTATTTTTATAATCTGGTTGAATCAATAAAGAGAATTTAAGATTATTTGTTTTTTGCACAGTGGGCTTAAAAGGATATCCATTTTTCTTGCACCATTTTATTATTAAATTTAGCTCTTTATCACTTATAAATTCTTTACTATATTGTTTACCTAGCCACTCAAAAGGTGTATTGGATAGTTTTCCTTTTAAATTTAACATTTGAAGTAGTAGATTAGGAGCATGGCATAAAATCATCTCCGTAAATGTATGTAAATCCGAATTACAATCATATGTTGCACATATCATCTGCTGTTTTGATGTACCATGAACTTCATAATCGTTGAATTTAATTTTATCATAGAAAAAATCACTTGGCAGTCGTTTAAGACTGCCATTTTCATTTGTTGTAATTTTTTCACTATCAGCTTTTATTTTATTTACTTCTCTATTTCTCATAAAAACCTCAAAAGTTTATGTAAAAGTTTATTTTTGAATAGATAAAATAAATTTATTGTACGATAAAATTATATCACAGTCAAGATAATTTGGATTATAAAATATATGCTGGAGGTGTCGACAACATTGATTACAAAAAATTCAACATAAGTCTAAGCCGCAAACAGGCTAGAGAAATTGCATTTGCTATTTTTGATGATATCGAAGCTTTTGTTGACGCACATTCGGCTGAATATACAGATTTTTTAGCCCGTGAAGAAAAAGGCAAGGAGAAAGATTATAATGATCCGAAATCCACAACAGAGTAACGAAAATTTTAGTAGTAATAAAAAGGAGGTTTTATGAAGAAAAATTTAATAGTACCTTTCCAATAGGTTAATGATGAGAGAAACAAATTGAGTCATGATGATATTGAACAGATGATAAATTTGGCTCGTGAAATTCGGGTAACGTACTGGAATATAAAGGTTCCAAAAAAATCAAAGAATTTATCTCTAAAAATAAGCTTAACAAACAGATTGATACAAGTATAGCGTATATAGCTGTACTGAAACGGGGGGTTATTATGTAAAAGGTGCTTTATTATAGCTGTGCGTGGCTGCTGAACTTTTGAAAGAAATCAGCAAAATTAACATGGACAGTGTATGCTGTTTCTGATGTATATTTTAGCCGATTTTACTCGGTTTAGGAATATACATAAAACTGCACAAAAAGACTGTGCAGAACTTTGAAAGGAGATACGCAAAATGAACACGAAACTGTGTGCTGCTTCTGATACGCCAATTTCTTGGAATCAGATTGATTTTAAGGAAGCAGAAAGGCGTGTTAAAAAGCTGCAAAAACGCATAGCTTTGGCTTACCAAAACGATGATGTAGACAAAGCTAGGTCGTTGCAACACAAATTGACACATTCATTCTATGCTAAGGCCCTTGCTGTAAAGATTGTTAGTTCTAATAGGGGAAAACACACATCGGGGATTGATAATATGATATGGGATACCTATGATAAAAAAATAAAAGCTATAGATAGCCTGCGTCGCAGAGGATATAAACCCAAACCATTAAGGCGGATCAATATTCCGAAATCAGATGGTACAATGCGACCACTAAGCATACCCACGATGAGGGACAGAGCAATGATGACTTTATATAAATTTACTATTGAACCGATAGCAGAGATTACTGCGGATAGTTGCTCTTTTGGCTATCGTCCGAATAGGTCTGCGCGGGACGCACTGACGGAATGCTTAAACATCCTATCCAAGTCCTCGTGTCCCGCATGGATTATGAAATCAGATATAAAGTCATGTTTCGATAATATTAGCCATGAATGGATTTTAGAACATATTCCAATGGACAAAGTAATCCTGAGAAAATTTCTGAAATGTGGATACGTAGAGTACAATAAATTTTTCCAAACAGAAAAAGGTATCCCGCAGGGAGGAAGTTTATCGAGCATTATTTGTAATATGGTGCTTGATGGTATGGAAAAGTTACTTGTAAATGAATTTGGAGAAAATGTCCGATTAATACGATACGCTGACGATTTCATCGTTACAGGAATTAGCAAAAACTTTTTGGTACAATTTGTTGTTCCTGTCATTCAAAATTTTCTGTTAGAAAGGAGACTTGCATTATCGAAAGAAAAAACTATTATAATTCCTATTGCGCAAGGTTTTACTTTTCTCGGTTGGCAAGTTTATAAGAGAGATGGACAAATTATTGCTGTACCATCTCAGAGAGGGATTAATTCTTTGTTAGAAAAGATAACGGCAATAGCAGTTAATCCACTGTATGATTCCAGAGATAAATGGTACAAACCTTTAAAGCAGATCATAAAGGGGTGGATGAATTATTACGCGGGTATAGCAGTACAACAATCTCTTTATGGTGTGGAATTTGAAGTAGTTCTTCATTTAAATAATTTGACAAGTAACAACAAAATTGTAGAAAATACTAAGGCATTATTTGCCTTATATGATAGATAGTAAGGGAGAAGTATTATGGATATTATAGAGTATCTTCACATGACTCCAATAGAATTATTGGGTTATTCCAAAAATAATATTATGGAAGTAAAAGAGAAAACAGAGGGAATACCGCAAACATATATTGATAAATTAGATCAGGCTTATACCTTAATTGATGAAGTACAGAAATATCTATACGTGTACTAATGCGCAAAAACAGCCATCGATACATGCTATCAATGGCTGTTTTTTATCACTTACCCAATTTTCGGTTAGCTCTCCAAGCGGTCATAGTCGATTTTAAAGGAGTCTTTCACGTATTCCCCCTCGGGCAGTTCATATTCGTGACTATTTACAATTTGTATAGCTTCTCTCATAGAGTGGGCCGGTACGGACAAAACAGTCCGGACTTTCCAAATTACTGGAATCTGAAATGTGAAAGAGTCTGAAGTGGCAAAAATAGGTCTTATCACTCTTTTCATAGGTAATTCCCCCTTATATACTTAAAATATTGATTAAGGCATTATTTTATCTATCTCGGTTAGATGTTTCGAAAGAACACAGTCATTGAAAATATTAAATAAACCGAAAATTTCAAAAAATAATCCGATTTTTCTTACATAAATATAAAAGGTTTTCGAAGCTCTATTGGTTGATAGCCGCTCGATGGGACATCCATAGGATTTGCACAATCGAGAGTTGTCTAAATAAGTTTTTTTACTTGTTAAAGTTAAAGTATCGGTAGACAGGTGAATAATACGTTAAATGCAAATTTATTCTTTATTGTTTGATTTAGCAAAATCAATTAAGATGATTTTGCTGTTCCGCTTTCTCTTTGATTAAGTCGTACAAAGACTTTTCCCTGTTCTAAATAAAGTTCTTTTTGTTCAACTGACAATGAGCGGAAGATACGCAGTAGATCATCTTCCTCATGAGTATCTGCTTTGCCTGAACGGTAATCAAGCAAATAATCAGTCGTTACATCAAAATATTTTGCAAGTCGCTTCAATGTTTCAAAATCTGGTTCACTGCTGTTTTGAACATATCCACCAATTGTTGACGGAGCAATATTCAAATCGATTGCTAATTTTTTTTGAGTTATATTTCGTTCTTCTAAAAGACTGCGTAGTACATCGCCAAAATTCACAATATCACCTCTTTTTATTATTATTTTAGAGAAAAGAGGTCTATCATACGGAAAATAACGATATAATAGTTGACAAAACGGAAATTACGTTTTATACTTAAGTATAAGTGAACTAGTCAAGGAGGAAGTTTATTATGAAACATTGTACAAATTGTGGTAATCAAATATATCAGGGAATGAAGTTTTGTACTCGGTGTGGAAATGCTATTGTAGGAGATTTTGAAGAAGTAGATACACAAATACCACCGATAGAAGAGGAATTTTGGGAACCAGTAAGAGGTGAAGTGAAAAAATTTTCTTTTTATGGAAAGGTGTTCGAAGTATCAGAAAATTTGGATATATTTAATTCATACAGATTAAAATTTAGAGAATTGGCACAGAAATGTGCAAATAGAGCTGAAACTGAGTATAAAATATTGGTAAAAGATTATAGATCGTTTATCGAATTTTTTCCTGAAATATACAATGGAAATCTTACTCCTGTTATACAAAAAGCGGTAGATATGCTAATTTCAGAAGAAATTTGGACGATTACATTTGAATCGTTTTTTGAGCAACATATTACAGATTTTCATTTAGCTAGAGACGATTATGATGTGATAATAGAAAGCACGAATTTGACAGCACAGGCAAATCAACAAGCAATTGCTGGCATTACGTCATTTGTTCCCAATATGGTTGGCGGCGGATTTGGTTTCAAAAATGCATTAAAGGGTATGGTTAAAGCAGAAATCTTTAATGCAGTTAGGGATGGGCTGGAGAATAAAGCCTTGGAAGCTGCGGCAAATATAAGACCAGAACAACAAGCGGAACTGTATGGACGTATAAAACCTGAAATTTTATTTAGCCATATATTAGCCGACTATTGGAATGTTTATCTTTCCTTGGTATGGACACTAAATCAAAACGGACATAATATATGGTGGCAGACAGAAGATACTGATCAAAAGGCAAAAAATATTTTCAAAAACCTATCTAATCCCAATTTTCCACAAGATAAAGTTTTAGACACATTGATTACACTTCTTGAATTGAATCCTTACAATCTTGAATATTATAAATTTGCTATATCACGATTTGGACAATCTGAAGAAATTACCAAAATAAAAGAATTTTTTGGATATGTAGATTAAAATAAGGATTTGCTAATGATAAATGTGATGTAAAATAAATTATATCTAGTTAGGATGCGGACAATATCAAAAATATGAGCTGATCTTAAACGAGAAATCAACATGGTACTATGTAATTAGGATTCTTTTTGTATGCAATCAGATTTATGCTCTGTTCTGATTAGATGTAGTTGTTGATACATAGCCATATAGTTATTTGTATTTTTAACTATTCGGAGAATGAAAAATGAATCATATATACCAAAAATTTAAAAATTTACCCAAAGCAGTTAAATGGAGTATCCTCACTGCCGCACTTTTTATTGTGGTAGGTGGGATAATAGTCGGTGTTGGTTTTGGATTACATATTGATGATTCAAAACCAATTGAAAATAGTCAGTCTGAGATTACATCATCTATGGTTGATAGTGAAGTTACTTCAGATATAACTGTATCCAGTGAATTAACTGAATCGAGTTCTGTAGTGTTGGATTCTGACTTAACATTGTATAGTGGATATTGGTACAATTCTGAAGATACAGAAAGTTATGAATTTAAATTTACTGCTATAGATGCGGCACATGGAGAATTTTCTTTAGGTGTATTTAGACTAGGTACACTTTATGGTAATTGTGAATTGACATCAAATAATGTGGCAGCGTTTTCTTCAGATTCTGGTATGTCTGGCACATTAATTTTTAATACATATAGTATAGAAGTCATAATCAACAATCCGAACCAATATTGGCCTAGTTATATATTATTAGATCAATCTAATGGTAGTAGCCCTTTAGTTATTAATGCACCGGAAGTAGATTATAATGATCCTGCATATGTACCAGAAGATGCCTATGGACCAAACGGTGAGAAGTATGCTGCTGATGCAAGTTCACGCCCTGTATTAGGTACTTGTCCACAATGTGGTATCACATACTATGTTGGAGATACGTTGTTTGAAGAAGGGGTATGTAGTAGTTGTTATGAATCTAACCATGCAATCACATATTGTTCTGCATGTTGGAATTCTGTAACAGATAAATCCCATGAAGGTTTTTGTGAATCATGTTGGAATAAGAAGCAACAAGGATTAACTCCAGGTCCAGACCCAAATGTTTGGTGTCCTGATTGTGGTACTGGCTATTTTGTAACTGGCGTAGGAAATGATGGGATTTATTGTACAGTATGTCAGAAAAATTTTATGCCATAGTATAGGATTAATTTTGACTGAGAAGATTTAAAACATAATATATACGTCAGAAGAGAATTATTGTTTAAGTATTGTTAAGTAATAGTTTTGATAACTTAGAATCAAAAGATTGTATTAATGTAAAATACATATGTAGCTTACTTAATAAATTTTCAATAAGCAAAACAAATATAAAATTACGTGTTAGAGAAAGTTATTGCTAAATATATAGTTTGTATAAGTAAAAATATAAATGGGAGTGAAAAGAAGTATGGCTTTTTGTGGGAAATGTGGTGCGCAGATAGGAGATCAAGAAAGACGTTGTCCTGTTTGTGGAGCAGAAACGGAAATAGAAATACAAGCACAAGTGCAGGCAAATGACGTGAAAACCAATAAAATGATGGCAGTTATTGCTTACATAGGTATTCTGGTGATAGTTCCTTTAATCATGGGAAAATACAAAGATTCACCATTTTTAAAATTTCATCTTAACCAAGCAATAGTTTTTTGCATTGGGTATGTTATATGTCCAGTGTTTTGGGCTATTCCTTATATTGGTGGTTATTTATTTTCTATATCGTATATAATTATTGCTGTTTTACAAATTATTAGTATTATTGGTGTTATTAGAGGAAAAACTATATCTTTCCCTTTAATTAAAAAAGTTAAACTTATTAAGTGAAGGGAAGTGCAACCAAATAAAAAAGGAAGTCTTATAAGGAGTAGGGCTTCCTTTTTTATATTTGTAAAAGCTTACCTTTACAAATAACTTATTTACATGCGAAAACTATATGTTTTTATATTTATAAACGTAGTTATTAAGATTTTATAAATATTTGAAAAATCCATTAACCTTTATAAAAAGATATATTACAATTATATTATTGGAAGGTGGTAATGGAATATGGCAGAAACAAGGGCACACGGTTATGTACGTGTATCTACTAAAGAACAGAACGAAATACGACAGATAAATGCTTTAAAAGAATTCGGTGTATCAGAACGAGATATTTATATAGATAAAATCAGCGGCAAAAATTTTGATCGACCTGAGTATCGTCGATTGCTAAATGTTATTCGTGGAGAGGATTTGGTTGTTGTCCTTTCTCTTGACCGTTTATGTCGTAATTATACAGAAGTACAGGAGCAATGGAGATATATTACAAATGAGTTAAAAGCCGATATAAAAGTTTTGGATATGCCTTTACTTGATACTAGAGTTAGTAAGGATACCATAGACAATCGTTTTATAGCGGATTTAGTTTTACAAATACTTTCCTATGTAGCGGCAAAAGAAAGAGAACAAAATAAGGCTCGGCAAGCACAAGGGATAGCTGCTGCAAAGGCTTTAGGTAAGCATTTAGGTAGACCAAAAGCACAACGACCAGAACAATGGGATAAAATATATATACAGTGGAAAAATAAACAGATTACAGCTGTTGCTGCTATGAAAATCTTAGATTTGAAGCCAAATACATTTTATAAATTTGTTAATGAGGAAAAATTGAAGTTGCATAATGAGTTTAATAATAATACTCATAATATAAAGAATGGTAATAGATTGGAACAAGGATAATAGGTATCTAACGGAATTTGGATATCATTTAAATACTAATATTGTTTTTAAAGGAGTGCTTACTATCATGATAGCTGTTATTTATGCAAGATACAGCGATAAGAGTCAAACAGAAGAAAGTATAGAAGGTCAGTTGAAAGAATGCTATAAATATGCTGAAGCAAACGGATATACAGTTATTAAAGAATATATTGACCGAGCATTAACTGGAACAAATGACAATAGGATATGCTTCCAACAAATGATTGATGATAGCTTCAAAAAACAGTTTCAATTTATACTAGTGTATCAGCTTGATCGCTTTGCGAGAAATAGATATGACAGTGCATATTATAAAAATATATTAAAAAAGAACGGCGTTCGACTCATCTCTGCACGTGAAAATATTAGTGATGATGCAAGTGGAATACTTATGGAAAGTGTACTTGAAGGAATGGCGGAATATTATAGCGTTGAATTAGGACAGAAAATAAAACGAGGAATGGATATTAACGGTGAAAAAGGATATTGTACAGAAGGAAATATTGCACTGGGATATAAAACGGAACGCATTAATCAGTTAGATGAAAATAGTAAAAAGATATTTGTTATTGATGAAAAAACGGCTCCATTAGTACAACGTATATTTGAAATGTATGCAGATGGTATTAGTATAAAACAAATTACCGATCAATTAAATGCTGAGGGTTATAAAACCTCAAGAGGTGTTCCTTTTAATAAAAATTCTTTAAGAACAATGCTACAAAACAAAAGATATATTGGAATATACACTTATAAAGGACGAGAGATTCCTGGAAAAATACCAAGAATTATATCTGATGAGCTATTTGAGAAAGTTGCATATATTTTGAATAATAATAGAAAGGCTCCTGCAAGAGCAAAAGCAAAAGTTGAATATCTGCTTACCACAAAATTGTTCTGTGGTCATTGTAAGGAAATGATGACAGGATTCTCAGGAAAGGCAAAGAGCGGGAAAGTCTATCGATATTATATTTGCAATGGAACAAAGAAAAAACTTTGCAATAAAAAAATGGTTGGGAAAGAGTATGTAGAAGATCTTGTTGTTAGAGAATGCCAAAAACTATTGACTGACAGAAACATTGCTAAAATAGCAAAAGAAGTTATTGCAGTATGTGAAGCTGAAAAAGATACAGCCAATTTAAGACGTTTGAAGACAGAAATTTCAGAAAATGAAAGAAAGCATAAAAATTTAATCAATGCCATAATGGAGTGCGATATTGATAGCGTTAGAAAATCCTTATACTTAGAGGTTCCTAAGTTAGAACAAGAACATCTTCGACTTGAAAAAGAAATAGCACTTGAAGAAAAGTCTTATCCCGCTTTGACAGTACCCAAAGTAAAATTTTTCTTAAATGACTTAAAGAAAAGAAATATTAATGATATAAAATATCGTAAAACTCTTATAAGCGTTTTTGTAAATAAAATTTATCTATATGATGATAGGATTACTATTATTTTTAATTCAAGCGAACAGCCTCTGACAGTAACAGATCTTTTACTGTCAGAAATAGAAAAAGAGCATAAACAAAACGAATTTTGTTTATGCTCCGAGTTGGTGGAGGCGAGGGGAATCGAACCCCTGTCCGAAAATCACTTGCCAAAGCTTTCTACGAGTGTATCCAATTATTTAACATTCCCGCATCTTACCGCTAATTGGAAAGCTGAAAGAATTGGTAGCCTTTGAGTCATGATCAAGTGAAAGGCGTCGCTTGATTCACGTGCACCACTCATCGACATCTCAATTCAGGCCGTGGTACTCCTAAATGAGACGGCAGCCTTAATTAGGCTGCGTACGCAACTTGTTTGTTGTCGTTTAATTTTAAAAATACGGCGTTTTCAGTGGGTCCGTACCACTACTCGCTTACTAAGGTTCACAATCCCCGTCGAAACCTTTACGCCCCCATATAGAACAATAGGAGATATCCTATCGATTTTTTTCTTTCATAGCACGTTCAATATCACGTTTGGCAGCCTTAGCGGCTAAATCCTGACGTTTGTCATAGAGTTTTTTGCCTCTGCATAAGCCTACTTGAACTTTTACTTTTGAATTTTTAAAGTAAAGGGAGATGGGAATCAAAGAATATCCTTCTTGCTTTACATGACCGTATAAACGCATAATTTCTCGTTTATGAGCCAATAACCGTCTTACACGCATAGGGTCTTTGTTAAATATGTTTCCCTGTTCATAAGGGCTGATATGCATGCCATTTATAAACAATTCACCTTTGACAATCGAACACCAGGAATCCTTTAAATTTACTCTTCCTTGACGCAAGGATTTTACTTCTGTTCCAAACAGCTCAATGCCTGTTTCCAGGCTTTCCTCTACAAAATAGTCATGGTAGGCTTTTTTATTTTGTGCAATTGTTTTTGTTGATGCTTTTTCTGCCATAAAAACGCCTCCTTGCTGTATGTTGTAGCATATCATACTTGGGGCAACCTTGTCAATGTAAGCGCATAAAACCCCGTTTATTTGACAATTTATTTCAAACTTTGCTCCTTAAAATAAAAAATATAATACAAATAGTATATTTTATATTTATTTTTACAGATGATTATGGTATCATTTTATTTGTAAATAACATGCAAAGGGGGAGACGAACTTGGAAGGTGAAGTGATTGCGGCAAGAACCATGAACAGTTTATATATTTGGTTAGATATTGCTTATCTTATGATGTTACTGGGCGTGTTGCTATGGACCAAGCGCAGACAAGCTGTGATTGCGGGACTCATCGGGGGAGCTTTGTATTTTGCGGTAGATTACGGTATGTTCTATTTGCTTCTGGGAACACGGCAAGTAGTTGGAGCAGATCCGTTTTGGTTTTTGCTATGGCTTTCCATCAGTTACGGATTTACAAATTTCGTATGGATATGGCTGTGGCTGGACCGCGATGGACATACCTTAGAATGGTCAATCTTAATTGTTGCAGGTTGGTTGGCTACTGCACTGCTGTCACAAAACTTTGGAAATCAATTTTCGCAAATTTCTATTATGCGGGGTACCAATGATTATCATGGAATTATGGCTTTGATTTTGGTCATTGGATACGGCATTGTATGTATTTATAACATTCGATTGAAAGATAAAACAAAAAAGATTCCCGTCTTATGGATTCTGGCCATTGGCATTTTGGTTCAATTCGGCTGGGAATTTGTTTTAAATATAACAGGAATACGCAATCAGAGTTTGCAAACTTTAATTGTCAATTCTCTGCTTGAAACCAATTTGGGATTGCCGTATCTTTATTTTATCCATCGTGCCGTTCATAAAAGAAGAGATGAGGCGTTACATAAACAATTGCCTGACAACGAAACTGTTTTTACATCGTAGATACTTGCCGTATCAAACCGACAAATATATTTGTCGGTTTTTTTACGTCCATAAAAATTGTTAGGAGTGAAATGAGATGTTTCAGCATAAGTATGTATAACATTCTTATGAAAGGAGTTTTTTATGAGACGTATTCCTTTAGAAGAGGCAGCTTTCAAAGTATGCGAACAAAGCTCAGTGTCTCCTCTTATTTTTCAATTACCTCCCACAAAGGGCAGAAAACAACTGGAAGACCGGCAAAATTCCACTGTAAATATGTATCCTGCCAATATTCAGTGTGAGAAAGTTCAAATCAATGGAAGGGAAGAAATTACCACTTATTTTATCACTCCAAAAGAAAACACTTCCGTAAAAAGTATTATTTTTTATATCCATGGTGCGGGGTGGGTGTTTGGCAGTTTTCATACCCATGAAAAATTAGTTCGAGAATTGTCTGCACGTACCAATTCTTTGATTGTATTTCCGGAATATACGCGTTCGCCCGAAGTTAGATTTCCAACCGCAATTCATCAATGCTATTATCTATTATGTCGCCTTCCTCAATTAATAGGAAAAAAATACCCCAATATTGATTTCCGTACACTGACAGTCGCAGGAGACAGCGTTGGAGGGAATATGGCAATTGCTATGACGCTTTTGGCGAAAGAAAAGTGCGGTCCCAAGATTCATAAACAATTGCTCTATTATCCTGTAACGAATGCTTGTTTTCAAACAGAGTCCTACCATAGATTTGCAAGAGGATATTATCTGTATCGCGCAGGAATGGAATGGTTTTGGAATCAATATTTACCCCTGTTCAAACAGCGCAGTCATATTTTAGCTTCACCGCTGAGAGCCTCTGTACATCAATTGAAAGGTCTTCCGGATGCCATGATTATCAACGGAGAAGCTGATGTGCTGAAAGATGACGGAGAAGCCTATGCAAAAAAATTAATGCGTGCAGGCGTCAATGTCACCGCAGTACAAATTCAAGGAACCATCCATGATTTTGTCATGCTGAATGTATTGGATCAGACAAATGCTTGCAGAACGGCAATGAATTTGTCCACAGACTGGATTTGTCAGAAAAATGTTGTGTTGTTAGATAGTAGATAACACAGAAGGTTGACTGTGCCGGTAGATTTTTTTCGGGAAATATGATAAGATTAATAAAAATATGGTTTGCAGTAGGGGACAGTATGAAGCGAAATTATCAAAAAGAATTAGAGGAAACATTACAAAAATTACAGGCGGAAGGAAAGCGGCCCATATTAGTACTGCATTGCTGCTGTGCACCGTGCAGTACTTATGTTTTAAAGTATTTAGCCCAGTATTTTATCATCAAAATTTTATTTTATAATCCCAATATTTCTCCGAAAGAAGAATATTACCGTCGATTGGATGAGCTGCATTCTTTGCTCAAGCAAATGCAGTTGGAGCAAGAGATTGAAGTCATAGAGACAGAATACCATCCGGAACAGTTTTATCATTGCGCCGGTGGCTTGGAACATGAACCGGAAGGCGGGGAGCGTTGCAAAAAATGCTTTGAATTAAGGCTGGCAGAAGCGGCGCAGAAAGCCTCTGAATTAGATGCAGATTATTTTACCACTACTTTGACCATCAGTCCGCATAAAAACGCAAATTTATTAAATGAGATAGGGCAGTTATTGGGTGAAAAATATCATATACCATACTTGTGCTCCGATTTTAAGAAGAAAGAAGGATTTAAACAATCCCTGATATTATCCCAACAGTATGGGTTATATCGACAAGACTATTGCGGATGTATTTTTTCCAAAAAGGAAAGAGAGCAGCAAAGAAAAGAAGCACAGTCATCTTTGATGGAATGAGATAAAAAAAGAGGAACGACTTTGAACATCGTTCCTCTTTTTTTATGGTCTGTGAAAATGCGGTTTTTCGCTTAGTTGTTGATTGATAAATGAGTGGAACTGAGCAACTACTTGCTTTTCTTTCTCCGATAAGGCTTCACTTGCAGAGGAGGTATTCAGGTGTTCATATAAGTCAGTTGCTATTTTAATTGGAACAGCTGTTAATACATGTAGATTTTCAGCGCTGGATACTTTGCAAGCTTTCAGTACACATTTAGGAGCCATAACCAATGCAGCTAATTTTTGTGCCTGTTCGCGGTCGGAATCCATATTTTCGCTTTGTAAAATGAACTGGCATATATCCGTACAATTTTCAAATTTTTCATGTTCAAAATTGTTCAGATAGTCAACACGATTTACCTTTGCCAAATGTGTAATTTTAATAGGCAGTGTATCAAATTCACCCTCTATTAAAATATTTAGGGCTAATTCTTCCAGTGTTTGATTTAGCATATTGTTTCCTCCTAATTCTTTTCTTTTATTTAGTATATAATTTGATTATAATCCATAATTATGTCTAAATTATGTTTTTTTCTAATTTTTTTATTTGTAACCAATTTTTGTTAGATGCAATATGGTAAACCATAGGTGTAAATCAATAACAGTTGGAGGTCATTTTGTCTATGGAAGGTTTATTTATTGGTATTTTTTGTTTCGTTATGATGAGTGTGTTTTATTCTTTTGTGAAAAAACAAAACAGTTGTTTTATGGAAAAAGTTTGGCCGGTATTTTTCATAGTAGGAATTGGCAGTATGATTGGTGCGGTATTTGTGAAAGAGTGCGTATGGTCGGCTATGCTTGCAATAACAGGAGTTATGTTTTTGTGGAGCATGAGCGAAATCAAGGAGAAAAACAGCTATCAACTGTATGAAACGCTACATATTAACGATGTGGAATTCTTATGCAGTCCCAGAGAAGAAAATCAGAATTCAGAGGTTTAAGTATCGGCTGCCATTGGCAGCTGTTTTTTTCATTGTAAAATTTATAAATCGTTTAGAATTTTTTTATTGTATTGTTAGCAAGATATGGTATAGTAAATATGACAATCAATCCGTATGTGTTGATACATACAAAATAACAGAAAAGGTGATATGATGGAAGAAAAGCAGAGACTGCATCCGGATGCAAAAACCGGCTTAACATCTCAGCAAGTTGCCAGTCAAAAAGAAAAGGGACTAAAAAATGAGGCAACGGAAAAAATATCAAAATCCACAGGACAAATTATTAAAGATAACGTTTGTACTTTATTTAATTTATTCAATTTAATTATTGCAATTGCTTTGGCCTGTGTTGGTGCCTTCAGCAATTTATTGTTTATCGTTATCATCATTGCCAATATCTTAATTGCGATTATTCAGGAATTGCGAGCAAAAAAATTGGTGGATAGCCTTTCCTTGCTTTCTGTTCCGCATGCCAAAGTAATACGTGACGGAAAAGAACGGGAAGTTCCGGTGGAAGATTTGGTTTTGGATGACGTGATTTGCCTATATGCAGGTCAGCAAATTTGTTCAGATGCCATTATTTTAGAAGGTGAAGCGGAAGTAAACGAATCTTTGCTGACAGGTGAATCCGACCCAATCAATAAAGTGCCGGGTGACCAGGTATTATCCGGCAGCTTTGTTATCAGCGGCAAGTGTTATGCAAAAGTGGAGCATGTAGGTAATGACAACTATGCCACACATATTGCGCATGAAGCCAAAAAAATGAAACAAGTACATTCCGAATTGGTTACTTCTATGAGAAAAGTAACCCGTTTTACAGGATTTTTAATTATTCCTTTAGGCATTGTATTGTTTTTGGAAGCATTTTTCTTGCGCGGCGGAGACCCTACCACTTCTGTTGTTTCCACAGCAGCAGGTTTGCTCGGCATGCTGCCCAAGGGTCTGGTTCTGTTGATTAGCATTAGCTTAGCTGTTGGTGTAGGCCGTTTGGCAAAGCGTAAAGTGTTGGTACAAGAACTGTACTCCCTTGAAACACTTGCCCATGTGGATGTGCTTTGTTTGGATAAAACAGGTACCATTACAGAAGGCAACATGAAAGTAGAGACAGTTTATCCTTTAAGAAGAGAAGACGATATTGCTTGGTTTGATGATGTCATGGGGTCTTTTTTACATTACACCGATGATAATAATGCAACATTTCAAGCGATTAAAGGATATTATCAAGAATGTAAACGCTATGCACCCGTACAAAAAATCCCATTTTCATCTCAAAGAAAATGGAGTGCAATGACATTTGAACAATTCGGTACACTTGTTCTGGGAGCACCTGAAAGATTAACCAATTCACAGCTTCCCGAAGAAATACAGCTGGAGATTCAGAACGGAAACCGTGTCATTTTGGTAGGAATGACAAAGGATAACGTTACTGCAGACGGACCGCTGACGGGAGTAGTACCGTTAAAAGCAATTGTGATTACCGACCCTATTCGTGAAAACGCAAAAGCAACTTTTGACTACTTTAAACGTGAAGGTGTTGCAATTAAAGTAATTTCAGGTGACAATCCGGCAACAGTTGCTGCCATTGCCAAAAAAGCCGGTTTGGAAGGTGCTGAAAATTACATTGATATGAGCACCATTCAGACAAAAGAAGAGTTGGTAAAAGCGGCAAATCGTTATTCTGTTTTTGGTCGTGTATCACCGCAGCAAAAGAAAATGTTGGTGGAAGCCTTGCAGAAACACGGTCACAAAGTGGCAATGACCGGAGATGGCGTCAACGATATTTTAGCATTGCGTGAAGCAGACTGCAGTATTGCGATTGCAGAAGGCAGCGATGCAGCCAGACAAGTGTCGCAATTGGTGTTGCTTAATTCGGATTTTTCTTCTTTACCGCAAGTGTTGGCTGAAGGAAGACGTGTTGTAAATAATATTACACGTGTTGCAGGTGTTTTCTTTGTAAAGACCATTTATTCCGTTTTGTTATCCATCATTTGTATCTGCACCAATCAACCATTTCCGTTCTTGCCAATTCAAATTACCTTGATTGACTTGGCCATTGAGGGATATCCGGCATTCTTTATGTCCTTTGAGCCGGATGGAAGAAAGGTAACTGGTCGGTTCTTACCGTCAGTATTCAGGCGGGCAATTCCAAATGCGGTTGCAACCACCATTGGCGTGGTAGCATTGTTTCTCATAGCGCCGTTATTTGGTGTTTCTCCCGAACAAACCAATACCATTATGTATCTTTTGGTTGGCTTTGTTGGCATTACAGCTGTATTTAAGGCTTGTTGTCCATTTAATCCATTGCGCGGATTTTTATTCTTGTCCATGACATTTGGATACTTTGCTGCAGCATATATTTTCAAAGGTTTACTGGAATTAACCATGCCTTCCAGAACCGCACTTCTTATTTTTGTTATTGCGGCTGTTGCAAGTATTGTAATAGAACGTATTGTTGCATTGATTACCAATGCGATTTTTAAAAGTTCTATGTCCAATAAAAAAGCAAAACGATATGCGAATCAGAAACGATGAAAAAAGCGCCGTTTAACGGCGCCTTTTTATTTGTATTTGTTACCCAAAGCAGTGCCTTTTACAAAGGTGTAGAGCTTGTTTTATGTTGAAATAACCTTGTAACAGTAGCAAAATAAACATAGAAAGGAACATTTTCCATGTTCAAAATTTTGGTTGTTAGGAGAACATTTTAGTTTTTTATAGTTAAACATGCAAAGCAATTTCTTTTATGCTATAACAACCTAGCAACAAATACAAAATTAAAATTTTGACTGTTGACAAGAACGCTTTAACTTTTATGTTATAACAACCTTGTAACAGCAGTAAAACTAAAGTTTTGGCTGTTAACAAGAACGTTTTAGCGTTTATATGTTAGAAATTGCTTTGCAATTTCTTTTATGCTATAATAATGCTCATTAGAAAGAAAAGGACGGGAAAATTATGTTATCTGCCGCAAAAAAAGAGTTTATTGAATTTATGATGTCTGCTGATGTCCTGCGTTTTGGAGATTTTGTTACCAAAAGTGGACGTAATACTCCTTATTTTGTAAATACGGGAAATTACAAGACAGGGCTGCAAAGTTCTAAGCTTGGTGAATTTTATGCTGCATTTATTAAGGAAACCGTTGGGGATTGTTTTGACGCCATGTTTGGTCCTGCATATAAAGGAATACCGTTGGTAACGACTACGGCAGGAGCGCTTGCACGCAACTATCAAATTGACAAACCTTACTTTTTTAACCGAAAAGAAGTCAAAGACCACGGCGAAGGCGGAAATACCGTTGGTTATCATCCAAAAGACGGCGACCGAGTAATTATCATTGAAGACGTTATTACTGCCGGAACTGCAATTCGTGAAACAATGCCCATTTTAAAAGGCTGTGCCGATGTAAAAGTAACTGATATGTTTATTTCAGTGAATCGCTGCGAAGTTGGCAAAACACCCGGAAAAACAGCTGTTATGGAAGTGGCGGAAGAATTTGGAATTAAAGTGCATGCGTTAATTACCGTAAAGGATATTTATGAATATTTAAAAGAACAAGGTACTTATGACAGCGTACTAAAAGCAATGAAAACTTATATGGAACAATATTGTATCTTTGAATAATAAAACAGCAGCCGTGTGAAGACAGAGGCTGCTGTTTTATAGTTTAGTATCAATGCTGGGGTAGATTACATAGAATGGAACAGGCTTTTCCGCGTAAAGAAATGTACAGGCGGTGATAAAAACGGCTCACGTAAATGAGAATTATGAGTTTGATATAACTCAGCTATCTGATGAAGTGAAACAACAACTGGAGCTGTTAAACAAAAGTCAGTCTCTGATTATGACCATTGTTGCAGGTACGCTGATGCGTTATAAAAGTTTGGACATTCAAAAACAACAGATATTATGTAAGGCATTATGCCCGGAAGCGTTTGAGCCCGAATGTCAGCCGAACGTTTTGCAGATACAGGCTGTTTCTTCTTTGATTATTTTATACGCACTGTTTGAGTTCTATGGACAATCGCAGGATTTATTGCAGCAAGCATGTGAAAACGGTACAGCAACTGCAGCACAAAAATTAGATTTGACATTAAGCGAAATTATCATCTTGGTAGGATTGATTCGATTTGTTCAATTGGTGAATTCCGAAGAAGAGGTTCAAGCGGGAGAGTCATCTATGGAAACAATCGAAGCATTAGAATTAGAAGAACCGGATACACCGTAAAAAAGGCTGAGAATCCATGATTCTCAGCCTTTTTCTATCTGCGTTGGTTACGCATATTTGAATTGGAAGTTGAGTAGGGAGCAACATTGCTGTCTCTAAGAATATTGAAATTATGATTTGGACGTTCTCCGGGAAGATAAAAGTAAACAAATTTTACAGAAAAAATATCACATACGATAAAGTTGGTTACTGCATCATCGTATAAAACAACAAAACTGGTAGCAACGTTGTATAACAAACCTTGTTTTCTCATAATTTGACCTGTTCCAATCAGAAACTCTATGACAACATATTCGCCTACATTCTGTGCCAAAATTCTTTGCATGGAACCAATCATTTCGGGAGAATTGAATGACTGTTGGGGCGGCGCAGTAAAATCGTACATTTGGCTGGAACCATCTTCGTTGATTTGATATTGTGCATTTGGTGAGTTGGCGCAAAATCTTGTATTCAGTTCACGTTCACTTTTGAAAGAGCTCATAATAACCTCCACTTATGTATTACTGTATGCTTCTGTTGGATTATAAAAACAATGGTCTCCGATGCGTATGACAAATTCGCCTACACTGGACGGAAAATTTGTTCTGCAAGTAGTGGAAAATGGATTAAAAAACCATAATGCAAAACCTAAGTTGGTTAATCTATTTCCTGCAATTGCCCAATTGGCAATATCGTATTGTGTTTGCTCCGGACGCATATTATATAGATTTTGCATATTGTAGGAACCGTTTACCGTTTCCATAGCACATACAAATTGTCTTTGCTGAAATACCACTTCGCGAATGGTGTTGAATCTGCCGTATTCGCCGTATGTAATATGAACGCGGTTCATAATCACACTGGCAACAGCTTGCATTCCGTTTTCACCTTCGCCGCCGGCTTCACACTGAATCAGACGTGCCAATATTTCTAAATCTGATAAGGCCATTGCAGCACTCCTTTCCTTATTTTTATACCTTTCAAATATATTCCTTGGTCGTATGATACATTCCAAGTTTTTGCAAAATAAAAAAGATGCCGAAGGGCATCTTTTTTATCATTCTGTGGATTCTCCGTATTGTACACCGAATTGCGCCATTGCAGCCTGATGTTCTTCGTATGTGGCCGAATAATGGTTTTCATTATCATTGCCAAAGAAGAAATATAAATAGTCTGTCTGAGTTGGATTTTTTGCTGCATTGATTGCATCTGCTCCCGGACTGCAAATTGGTCCTGCGGGTAATGCGGCGCATTTATAGGTGTTGTACAGTTCTGCGTATTTTGATGTATTCCCCAGTAAAGGGTTGCCTGTCACATAGTCATTGATATATTCTCTGGTGGAATCCATTTGCAGCTGCATTCCTTGTTCCAAACGATTGTAAATAATGCCTGCAATCATAGACATATGTTCCGGACTGCGGGTTTCCATTTGTACAATAGAAGCTACAATCAGTTCGGTATCCGTTACATTTCCGCCGGTGTTATTGCGGTAGGCATTTAACATCTCTATGAGTACATCTTCCGCATTGGAATTTTTTTGGAAGGTATAGGTTGCGGGATATAAATATCCTTCCATTTTAAATGGACGATTTTCATCAATCGGAATGCTGAAAGATTTTGGACTGTAATTTTGACAAGCCTGATAAAAGTCTTCGGCAGAACAAATTTCATTGGCTTCCAAACGTTTTGCAATTAAGTCCCATGTAAAACCTTCGGGAATGGTGACCGTAACTGTCTCCGACACGGAATTGGTAACTTGCGAGGAAGTATTGGTGCCGGATGAAGCACCAGATGAAGTACCGGAAGAAGACTGTCGGCTGACGGTTTGTGAAGTGCTTTCCGTTTCACTGGATGTTTGCTGTTCAGAACCGCAGCCGGCCAAAGCAAAAGAAAGAACAAAGACAGAACCGACAATCATCATTGCAATTTTTTGTTTCATAGCAGTAATCCTCCTTTGTATCTACTTTTATGATACAAGATTCTACAAATGGTTGCAATCTTTTTGCCGGATTCTTTGAAATATCTTTACATATTGAAAAAAGATAGTATTTAATTTTTATTTCTAAAAGAAAATTCTCACAAGTAATAATAGAGAGGAATATACTGTAAAAGGGATGAAAAAAGTAACGTAAGTAACCTGTGCGAAAAAGGAGCGAATCGTATTATGAAAGATTCTTTTCGGCATACGCCATTTAGAAGGGAACAACCGCCAAATGCACAACGCGGCAGTATGGAACTATGGTTGTCTTACATAGAAAAATCTCCAAGAAATCAAACACCGTTTATGTTTTATGTCGTAGATGCTGATACAGGATATGGATTAAAAGGAGCTGAATTTTCATTGTTTCAGCGCGACGAGTTGGTATTCGGCAGTTATTCCAACCGTTCCGGTGCTGTATGGTTTCCGCCGCTGCGGGAGGGACTGTATCAACTAAAAGAAGCAAAGCCACCAAAACAATATGTACCGGAAAAAGAAGCATTTCAGATGTATGTAGATTATAACGGAAACATTTGTATTGAAGGTGTCCCTGCAGCAAGATTTCAAGTATTTTATAAACGCAGTTCAGAACAGAAAGCGTCGTTCTCAGTGATTAAGTATGACATCAGAACCGGAAAACGGCTGGAAGGAGCTGTATTCCAGTTGTGCCAAAATCATGTTCCCGTTGCAACCAGCACATCAGATGCAGAGGGTTTTGTGCAATTTTATGGACTGTCAGAAGGCGTTTATCAACTAAATGAACTATGTCCGCCGGAAGGATATATGAAAGTTTCGGATACACATATTGTTGTGGTTGCAAACGATGGTACCGTTACCATAGACGGATATGCGGCAGAATATGCTTCCATTGGAAACAAACCTATTTTATACGACATTTTCTTTCAGAAACAAGATGAATTGACAGGGGAACCGCTGGAAGGAGCTGTCTTTGACCTGCTTCATGGAGGAATTGTACTGTATACCGCCATATCCAATGAAAAGGGAGAAATTAATTTTGGCAGTTTTGCACCGGGAACTTATACATTAAAAGAACAAAAACCACCTTCGGGATATCACATCAATGAACATGAATATACGGTTGTGGTTGCACAGGACGGTATGGTAACCATTGATGATATGCCTGTAGAATATGCCAGAATCCGTGATAAAAAAGAGCAAGAACAGATTACGGTACGTAAATATGTACAAAGATTAGAACCTGAACGCGGCGTTACATTTCAATTAAGTCAGAATGATGTAATGGTAGCTTGTGCAGATACAAATGAACAGGGAGAAGCTTATTTTCATGATATGAAACCGGGAACATACATGTTGATACAATTAACACATGATGGTCAATCTACGGGAGAAAAACATACGGTGATGATAGAGGAAAGCGGAACGATAATCATTGACAATCAGGTCACGAATATATTAGATATTCAGTAAAATACTTCTTTATAAAAAAGGAACTACAGTATGATGTAGTTCCTTTTTGTTATACTGCATGGGCAGTTTTAAACTTAAATTTAATACGGTTGTAAGATTCCAGCCAATAGGCCATATCTGTTAATGTGTCTTTCATGGAACGCGGATGATAGCCAAGTTCTTGTGTGGCTTTATCGTGCGAAAAATTCCCATTGCTTTCCAATGTATATAAGGAGTAGGAAGTATAAAGCGGAGGTTGACGAAGCATTTTATACCAAACTTCTGCAAGAGGAGCTGTCAATTTGGCAAACCATAACGGAAGTACACTTTTTAATCTGCGCTTGCCGGTAATTTCATGTAAGTCGTCCAATACCTCTTGAATTGTGTAAAACTGATTGCTCAAAATATAGCATTCGCCCGCCCGTCCGTTTTCCACGCAGGAAATAATTCCGTCTGCCACATCACGTACATCCACAAAATCATATCCGCCGTTGACACATGCTGTCAGTGTACCGTTTAAATAACTGATAACCAATTGTGTTAAATGAGTACGACCGTAATCGCCGGGACCAATAATGCCGGAAGGATGAACGATAGATGCATTTAATCCTTGTTTGACTGCGTTTAATACAATTTGAGAGGCAGCAGCTTTTGTTTTGGCATACAAACCATGTACCGATTTGGGGTCAAATTCAGAAACTTCCGTAATGGTTTCTCCATGAGATTTTTCAGGAATGGCATGAACAGAACTGGTATGAACCAATTTTTTTACTTTATGACGCAAACATAATTCTACAATATTTTTGGTACCGTTTACATTCACATCCACCACTTTTTTATCCACTTTAGATGAGATGGATACAATCGCTGCAGTATGAATGACAATTAACTCTGTATCGGGATTATGAGAGAAAAAAGATGTCAAACTGTCTTTGTCGCGAACATCGCCATGGACAATTTCCACATTTGGTTGTGTATACGAAATGGTATTGTCATTTGGCAGAGCAAGTCCGCGAATTAATTTTCCTTGGGCAGCCAGTTTAGAAATAATGGTATTGCCTAAATAACCCATTGCACCGGTTACAAGATATAATGTTTTAGACACAAAAATCCCTTCTTATCTCATTATTAAAATTCTTATATATAGTATAAACCATTTGAATACCAGATTATGAATAAAGCATAAAATTTTTTCGCATAACCTGTAAAGTTTCTAACGCAATTTGAAGATAAATTTTATGGATAAAAAGTTTTTGTCCATTTTAGAAAACTATGATTATTTTTCTATACTTTGGTAAATCCTAACTATGAGGTGAAATTTGTGAATTCTATTTGGGAAAAAGAAACTGTTTTACCACAGTATGAATCATTAAAACAAGACTTGACTGTTGATGTTGCCGTTATCGGTGCAGGCATAGCAGGTATTCTTACAGCATACCTGCTGCAAAAGCAGGGTGTGAACGTAGTTGTGTTAGAGGCAAAGACCATAGGCAGTGGTCAAACAGGAAAAACAACAGCTAAAGTTACATCACAGCATAATTTAATCTACCATAAATTAGTCAGTTCACTTGGCACAGAACAGGCTAAATTATATGCCGATGCAAATCAGGAAGCAATCGGAATGTATCGTAATTTAGCCAAACGTTGTACGGACGCGGTAGCATTTGAAGAAAAGGAAAATATCCTTTATGCCGTACAAAATGCTGATGCAATTGAAAAAGAAGTAAAGGCAATGCAGCAGTTGGGCTTAAAAGCAGATTTGATTACACAGACAGAATTGCCTTTTCCCGTTGCAGCGGCTGTTTCTCTTGAGGGACAAGCACAATTTCAGCCATTGGCTTTTTTAAAAGAAATTTCTTCCGATTTAACGATATTTGAACATACTATGGTGCAAAATATCGAGGACCAGATTGTTAAGACCAAACAGGGGAATATCACTGCAAAGCATATTGTCATTGCCACTCATTATCCGTTTATTAACATTCCGGGCTATTATTTTCTGCGTCAGCATCAGGAACGTTCGTATGTTCTGGCTTTAAAAAATGTACCGCAATATCGCGGCATGTATTTGGGGGTGGATGAGCCATCTTATTCTTTCCGCAATGCAGGCGAATATTTGCTGTTTGGCGGAGCGTCACACAGAACGGGAGAAAATCGTTGCGGCGGTCACTACGATACATTAAGAAAAGCTGCACATCAGTTTTATCCCAATGTGCAGGAGACCGCCTGTTGGTCGGCTCAAGACTGTATGACCATAGACCATATTCCGTATATTGGTCCGTATGCATTTGGCATGGAAGGCGTCTATGTGGCCACAGGATTTCAAAAATGGGGTATGACATCGTCTATGGTTTCGGCTATGATTCTCAGTGACTTGATTTTAGAAAAGGATAATCCCTATTTGCCTGTATTTACGCCCCATAGAATGCATATCGGATTGTCCGTCAAACAAGCAGTCAAAGATACCGTCCATTCGGTACGGGGGTTGACAGCGGGATTTATGGCACCTCCGAGAGCAATGGTAGAACAGCTTCCCAAAGGGCACGGCGGCATTGTAGAAGTCGAGAATAAAAAAGTTGGCGTTTATAAAGATGAAAATGGAACGTCACATATCGTACAAGCCAGGTGTACCCATTTGGGCTGCCAATTGGAATGGAATCCGGATGAAAAAAGCTGGGAATGCCCATGTCATGGCTCTCGTTTTGACTATATGGGACATGTGATTGATAATCCAACAATGGAGGATTTAAAGTATGATTCAATTACGGAATATGAATAAGCGGAAAGCACGGTTTGAAGGTTGGTATTTCAAACATCAGAATGCACATCATACGGTTGCGTTTATTCCGGGATACCATGTAGATGAAAGCGGGAACGCGTCCGCTTTTATCCAAGTGATAACAGAAAATGCTTCCCATCAATTTCAATTTGCAGAAAAAGAGTTTTCTATAGACAGAACACATTTGGTCATTAAAATTGGAGAAAATATATTCACTCCGAAAGGGATTACCGTACACTTGGAAAACGAAAACCTTTCTATTCACGGCAGTCTAAGATATCAAAACAGGATACCCTTGAAATATGATATTATGGGACCGTTTTCTTATTTACCCATGCAGTGTAAACATCGGATTATCAGTATGTGTCATACTCTGTACGGCATCTTGAAAATAAATGGGGAAGCGGTTTCTTTTGAAAACGGAATCGGTTATATTGAGTCGGACAGAGGCACGTCTTTCCCCAAGTCCTATATTTGGACACAGTGCAGCATACCGAAAGAGCAGCCCAGCAGCATTGTTGCGGCAGTCGCTGATATTCCGTTGGGTCCCATTCATTTTAATGGTTGTATTTGCTGTATTTATCATCGCGGCAAACAGTATCGGCTGTCCACATATTCCGGCGCCAAGGTAGTACGCTGTACAGAAAATGAACTTGTACTGGTGCAGGGAAGGTATTTTTTTAAAGTAAGTTTACTCAAAGAAAATCCATTGCCGTTAAAAGCGCCGCAGAAAGGTGCTATGGCTCGAATGATTCATGAAAGCGCTGCATGTAAAGTGCAGTATCGTTTTTATGAAAGAGGAAAAAAGGTGTTCGACTATACCAGTAAACAAGCTGCATTTGAATTTGTGCCGGGATGTATGCCCGTATATGATAAAAAACAAGCAATAAAAGCGGCTCTTTCATAAAAAAACTGCTGTGTTCACACACAGCAGTTTTTTATGGAATAAAATTTGTAGTATCTGCTTTTGGCGAGACAGCATGTTTTTTATGAAGAGAGTATATTCTATGTTTGGGTGGATGAGTTTTATTTTTGAAAATCAAGATAGGAAGTACCATAAAGAAGATTAAGCCAATCATTGATTGTACAGGATACCAAATCAGCGTCTCTGCAGAAAACAGAAAAGGCAGTGTGACCAAAGAGCCTGCCGCAGCAAATGGAAACTGAATCAATTCCATTAAAACACATAGACAAACCAGTGCGCAGGGAAATGTAATATAGGTAGGAATCGGTGTATAAACAGATAAATATCTCCAAGCAGTTCCAATCCACGGAGCCAATGCCATAACGGCATAGACTTTCAGCGGTTTTTTCCTTGCGGGACTTGTCACCTCAGCCATTTCAACAAATGTAATAATTAAGGGAGGAACCATAAAATAAATACTGTGGGTTACTGTAGGATAAATGGATAATATAGAGAAAATAATCAGCAGAATGCACCAATGGAACAGTTCGCTTTTCCATTGAAAAGAAGTATGTGAGGATACTGTTTTTTGGGTCAGTCCCGTTTTTTGATAGAGTGTTTGTACTGCAATGATTACTCCAATATATCCTATAACCAGTAGGGGAAATAACCAAGAGTCTGATTGCAATAAAATAGGAAGCATAAATGCAGAAACAACCGGTGCAAACGATGTTTTTGTCACCAGCAATGAAATACCTACCAGAATAAAACCGATGAGTACCTGAAAGATAAGAGGAATCGGAAGATATTTAACAATGCATACCGCACATATCGAGCCGATAATCATCATAAAAAACAGTTGTGCTTTATTGACTCTCCAAGGTTGTCTCTCAATAGCCCATACTCCCAGTACCACTGAAATTCCTTCCGGAAACATAAATTCATGTAAGCCTGTCAAATGACTGAGCAATATCATGATAAACCCAAACACCACAACAGAACCGTATCGAATTATTTTATGGCAGAAACAATGTTTCGAATAATGCATCTTATGCTCTCCTTTCCTTTTATGAATACTTTGCATTGTACACGATTGCATTTGGAAGTACAATTGCATTTTAGAAAGAAAGCATAAGTTTGTGTCTTTGGTATGTTTTCAGCATTTCTTTTGTCTGCAGTTTGCTAAATTGTATATAAATTGTATAAAAGAAATTTATATTCTTATAAAATAGATTGATACAATCTCAAAATAAAACAGCTGCCCAATTGGCAGCTGTTTTATTTTTAATGATTTACTTTCATAAAATCCGGAAAAAAAGCATCAGGATTTTGTTTGAATTGTTCTACAATATCCATTTCGTTTTTTTCAGGCATTTTTTGTTGATGTGGTTTCATTTGCATCCATACAGGCATTGGATTATCTTCTGCATTGGTGCAATGGTAAACCTTCATTTCTACCACAATAATCGCCTCCCACCATTATTATATTCAAAAGATAAGAAAACGACAGTGGCGATTTTTTTGTGAATATCATGCATCTTATAGAATAGGGGCATCGTTTTTCTTTGCCAATCCTTCTACATATCTCAGCATCTCTTCATCTGATTGAAGTTGCTGTGCGCGATGTATCATTTCTTTTTGTTCCTGTTCACTTTTGCTCATAAAATAATCTTTAGCACGAACATTTTGTGCCAGTGCATAACCAAATCCCAACGGAAGGTCGAACATATGCTATCACCTCATTTTTAGTATCAACTTTTGAAGCAAAAATATACAAGTTCATGCAATTTTTTCTTGAAGAACAGGAAAAAGTATGCTACATTAAACATATAAATTCGTTGAAAAGGGTGATGCTATATGGTAGATCCAAAACAAAAACCAAAAGAAAAAGAATTGACGGAAGAAGAAAAAATGGATTTGGTTGAACAAAATTTAGCAGACTTAGACGATTACATGGAAGAAAACGGCGTATATTTAAGACAATAAAAAACAGCGTATCCCAAATTTAAGGGGATACGCTGTTTTTTATTTTTCCATACCGCGTTTGAGCAGATTGATTTTAATTAAAAACATATTGCAGGCTTCCTCAAACGGAATATTTGCTCCCAATGCTTTTGCAATATTACTGCGTGTTAAGGTAGTTAAAATTTCCAATATGTATTGAAATTCTTGTTCGTTTTGGATATTTAGTTTATCAAAGTGAGCAGTTTGTTTTAAGTCATTTATTAAGGAAGCCATGTACTCTTTATCCACTTCATGCTTGCGAACGGGGAGAAAAGCATGAATACCGGAACGCATATTTAAAAAGGAATTGGTTAAAAAGTGGTCTAAATTTGCTTGTTGGCATTGTTTTAATATTTCATTATGGAATAAAATAAATGCATCAAAAATATGGTTATTTTCTCGTTCTAAACAAGAATAAAAGAGACTGCGAATTTGTGTACGGTATTCTTCCAGTATATAATGATATAAATCTTCTTTGTCATGAAAATAGGCATAAAAACTGCCTCTTGGGATTTCTGCTTCGGTCACAATATTTTTGACTGAGGCTTCTTCCACAGAATTCTTTCCAAATTCATGTTTGGCTGCGTTTAATATTTTGGTTTGCTTTTCTTTAGGTAAGTTTAAAAAGGTTGCAGTCGGCATTTTCTCACACCTTTCATCATTTATGCATTCATTGCTTGGTTTATTTGTGTTTCTACAATTAATTCGGATTCTTGAATTCCTTTTAATAAATCATACAAGTTAAGAATAATGGAGATTTGAGTTTTATCTTGCTCTGCGTGTACTACTTCAGACAATCCTTTTGTATTATCGTGCAGTACGTGATAAGCATAATTTACTTGTTGCATTGTCAATTTATGTGCTGCCAAGCTGTCATATAAGAAGTAAACGCGTTCTGTCCATTCTTGGTCTGACAGCAAATATTGCGCCATTTCATCAGATTTTACATACTGTTGATTAAATTTAATTTTTCTGTTGATTGCTCTTTTTTGTTTTAATGCTTGCAACAGTTCTTCTGCAGTTGTATTAGGATTGGAAATACATGACAAAATAGTTTGATTCAATGCGACTGATTTATTCAGTTGTTTTTTTACACTTTCGTTTACATGGCGGGGGAAGAATAGAGAATCAATTAGGACAATCAGAATACAAGCCGCACATACATAAGCCAGTCTGACAAAAGCGTACTCTGTTCCTGTAAGCGTGGTGGACGACGCCATAGAACCCATTGCTACAGCAACAATACCGGTAATAACAACATTGAAGTTAAATTTAAGAAATATATCACCGACTATGATGGTTACTACGAGGATTAGGATATTCAACCATATGATATCGGTAAATGAAAATGCTAGCAGATAAATGACCACCATATATAATGTATTCAGCATTCTGCTGCCAGCGGCTTTGCGAGTTAATTTGGTATATGGTTGTGTCACAACGACTACAGATAATGGGAATAAATATGCTTTTGGTAGATTTAGCAATTCTGTGACAAGCATACCGGCTGCACAAATAAGCGATACTTTTAACGCATAAATCACATTGTTTATATTCATACGGCTTTTTAAAGTATCCCAGAAAGATGCAGCTGGCTTTATTTGCTCTGCATCGTCGATGTGCTTCTTTTCAAATAGTTGAATGTCTGTTTCCAATTCATAAGTCAGTGCAGTAGAATGCATTTGTTTTGAACATTCGTAAATAGCGGCTTCCACTACTTGTTGCTCTACTTGTTTTTCTCCATATTGCACAATGGTATGAATTAAGTTAGTAAGGGATGTTAGCGTATCGGGAGAAAAGTTTTCTTGATTATGTTCGGAAGAACAATATGTTTCTCTTACAAATCGATTGATACGTTTAAAGAGTAAAACGCCTTTTAAATAATTGTTTCCTTCATCCCATTTTTGAACAAAATGGCTCATTTTAGCATCAAGTGCTCCCTGCAAAGCTGTAAGTTTAGCAGCGGTCTGTTTATTTTGCTCTAAAATTACTTGTTTGTCTTCTTTATTTTCAATGGAATGTACCTGCTTTTCCATCATAGGGATTAATTCTTCCATCTGCTTTTTAATATTCTTTTTGAATTTATTGCGGTGAACCAATAGCTGTAAGCCCAGCATTATAATGGTTGCAATGGCTACAATAGCAAAACGAATGCCAAGATCAACGCCATAAACAGGGAAGTAAAGCATCATAATAAAGTTCAATAAAAACGGCATATAAATGCTCATTTTATCATCATAAGTAAAAATATAAATGATAAGAAAAAATACCGCAAATGACACCGGAATTTTAGTAGCCAAATTTAAACTGGCTGCATAAGCAAGTGCAACTAAAGACATTTGAACAATAAAAAAGAATAACGAGTTCTTTTTAAAATGCAGCGTATAGTCATTTTTTGTTACTAATAATATAGGCATAATGCTCATACCTACTATCATCGCATTGTTCATGCCAACCAAAGGCATAAAGGCAAACATAACGGCAAACATAATCACCATCATTAACACTGAGGTAATCAGTTCTTTTCTGATTGGAATTTTAAATTTTTTCTTTTCTTTCTTTTCCATCAAAATACCCTCTCTTTCTGTTTTGTTTTATATATAACTATATTTCAGTGATGACATTGTGTCATAATTATATATGACATCGTGTCATTTTGTCAAGTGGAGAAAATAGTTATTCACAAATTATTCACTTTTAAAAAATTTGTTTGTACAAAAATAAGTTTTCAACAATAATTTTAGCCTGTTTTTAAAAGATTTGTACAAAAATTCTTTTGGCAGGGAAATACTATTGTAAATCTACCCGATTTGTAATAAAATTAACAATGATTGATTAATTAAAACTTCAACCAATAAAGATATTGTTTGTTGCTATAAATCCTGAAAAGGCTATAAATGCACAAATCGAATCAGAAGGAGAATGTTTTTTTATGAAAAAATTTAAAAGAGTTTTGGTGGCAAACCGTGGCGAAATTGCCATTCGTGTGTTCCGTGCATGTAAAGAACTTGGCATTAGAACTGTTGCTATTTATTCCGCAGAGGATAAAGAAGCGCTTTTCCGTACCATGGCGGATGAGTCTTATCAAGTAGGAGCAGGTAAATCTCCGATTGATGCATATCTTGGCATTGCCGAAATTATTGAATTGGCAATTGCAAAGGGTGTAGATGCAATTCACCCGGGTTACGGTTTCTTGGCAGAAAACGAGCAGTTTGCATATGAATGTGAGAAAGCAGGTATTGAATTTATCGGTCCTGACCACATCATGATGAATCAAATGGGCGACAAGATTAAATCTAAACTGGTAGCTCATTCTGTTGGCGTACCTACTATTCCGGGTGTTGAAGAAGCCATTCAAAGTGAGGAAGATGCAAAACGATTTGCGGATTCCTGCGGTTATCCTGTTATGTTGAAAGCTGCTGCAGGCGGCGGTGGCCGTGGTATGCGTATTGTGCATAAGCCTGAAGATTTGATTGCAGAATTTAACAGTGCAACAAACGAAGCAAAAAAAGCATTCGGCAATGGCGATATCTTTATTGAAAAATATTTAGAGTGCCCAAAACATATTGAAATTCAGGTAATGGGCGATAAATATGGCAATATTGTTCATTTATATGAACGTGATTGTTCTATTCAAAGACGTCACCAAAAAGTAATTGAATTCACTCCTGCCATTGCATTGACAGAGGAACAGCGTACTGCAATTTGCAACGATGCAATTAAACTTGCAAAGGCTGTTAATTATCGTAATGCAGGTACGCTTGAATTTTTAGTAGACAAGCACGGCAACCATTACTTTATCGAAATGAACCCAAGAATTCAGGTTGAGCATACCATTACCGAAATGACAACCGGCATTGACTTGGTTCAAACTCAAATTTTGGTGGCAGAAGGCTATCGTTTGGATTCTCCTGAAATTAACATTAAATCTCAGGATGATATCAAACCACAAGGCTATGCAATCCAATGCCGTATTACTACAGAAGACCCTGCAAATAACTTTGCACCTGATACAGGTAAAATTGCAGTATATCATACAAGTTCCGGTTTTGGCGTTCGTTTAGACGGCGGTAACGGATTTGCAGGTGCAACCATTACACCTTACTACGACAGCTTGTTGGTAAAAGCAATTACCCATGCAAGAACATTTGAAGATACGATTGATAAAATGATTCGCGTACTTCAAGAAACAAAAATTACAGGCGTAAAAACAAACATTTCCTTCATCTTGAACGTTTTAAATCACAAAGATTTCCGTGAAGGTAAATGCGATACCAGCTTTATTGCAGAACATCCGGAATTGTTAACTTTTGCTCCAAAAGGAAATAAAGAACAAAAACTTCTGAACTTCCTGGGTAATAAAGTAGTAAACGAATATACTCCAAAACCGAAATTCAATGTTCCGATTGTTCCTAAGATTGAAGTACCTGAAAATTTGGAAGGTACCAAACAAATTTTGGATAAACACGGTCCTGAATATCTGTCTAAATGGGTATATGACCAAAAAGCTTTGCTGTTTACAGAGACCTCTATGCGTGACGCACAACAATCTTTGATTGCAACACGTGTAAGAACTGTAGATATGGAAAGAATTGCTCCTGCAGTATCTGTCTTGGCAAAAGATTTGTTCTCTATGGAAATGTGGGGCGGCGCTACCTTTGACGTTGCTTACAGATTCTTAAAAGAAGACCCATGGGAGCGTTTGGCAACTTTGCGTGAAAAAATGCCTAACATTTTAACACAAATGTTGTTCCGTGGCGCCAATGCGGTTGGTTATAAAAACTATCCTGATAATGTAATTCGTAACTTTATTTCTGTTGCTGCTGATGCAGGCATTGACGTATTCCGTGTATTCGACTCACTAAACTGGTTACAAGGCATGGAAGTAGCTTTGGATGAAGTTCTCAAACAAGGTAAAGTTGCAGAGGCATGTATGTGTTATACAGGCGACATTTTGGATGAAAGCCGTACAAAATACAGCTTGCAATATTACATTAATATGGCAAAAGAGCTTGAAAAACGCGGTGCACATATCATTGCAATTAAAGATATGTCCGGCTTGCTCAAACCGGCAGCTGCATATAAGCTGATTAAAGAATTGAAGAACAATGTTGGTCTTCCAATCCATCTGCATACACATGATACAAGCGGTAATGGTGTAGCTTCTCTGTTAATGGCTGCACAGGCTGGTGTTGATATTGTAGATACAGCAGTAAACAGCATGGCAGGTTTAACCAGCCAACCGGCATTAAGCTCTGTAGTTGCTGCAATTCAAAGAACAGAGAGAGAATCCAGCATTAATTTGGATGACATCCAAAAAATCTCCAATTACTGGGAAGATGTTCGTCCTGTTTACGGCCAATTTGAATCCGGTTTAAAAGCAGGTACAACTGAGATTTACAAATACGAAATTCCTGGCGGTCAATATTCCAACCTGAAACCACAAGTGGAAAGCTTTGGTTTGGGACAACAATTTGAAGATGTAAAAGCAATGTACAAAACTGTAAATGACATGTTGGGTGACATTGTTAAAGTTACTCCGTCTTCCAAAGCTGTTGGTGATATGGCTATCTTCATGGTGCAAAATGATTTGACACCGGAAAATATTTACGAAAAAGCAAAAGATATTGACTTCCCTGATTCTATTGTTGCTTATTTTGAAGGTATGATGGGACAACCGGAGGGCGGATTCCCTGAAAAACTTCAAAAATTGGTTCTAAAAGATAAACAACCAATCACATGCCGTCCGGGTGAATTATTACCTGATGAAGACTTTGATAAAATCAAGGCTTACCTTCGTGAGACTTATGGTATAGAAGGAAATGACCAAGAAGCTTTAAGCTATGCTTTATATCCAAAAGTATTTGAAGATTACCAAAAAGGTCTCAGAAAAGAAGGCAACTTCCGCTTTATGGGCAGCGATACTTTCTTCTACGGTCTGCGTGTAGGCGAAACCAGCGATATCAAAATTGCTGAAGGTAAAATTTTGACTGTAAAACTAATCGAAGTCAAAGAGTTGGATGAAGAAGGCTTCCGTGAAGTGGTATTCGAAGTAAACGGAAATCGCCGCACTGTTTCTATTAAAGATCAGGGAGCAAAAGCACAAGCTGCAGCTGCATCTGTTGTAATGGCTGATCCTGATAATGAAAAAGAAATCGGAGCAAATATTCCTGGTACCATCTTAAAAGTGCTTGTAAAAGAAGGCGAAAAAGTGGAAGCAAACCAACCAATCGCTGTTATTGAAGCCATGAAAATGGAAACAAATATTCTAGCACCTGTAAGTGGTGAGATTGATAAAATTTATGTAAATGATGCTCAACAAGTAAAATCCGGAGAATTAATTGCAACTCTAAAATAATTACCTAACGGTTTTATAAAAACTGATTGTCAATTTGTTTGACAATCAGTTTTTTATATTTGAATTTGTTATACATTACAAATAATTTGTTTTTCTAAAATACTTTCTTACTTAATTTTATAGAAAAATCCGCTCGGATAGGTTATAACGTCTATTTTTATTATGATGTCATAACAGCAATAAGATTATGGATTGCTATATGAATGTCATCGTTTTTATTTACTGTACAATGGTTTTTATGCTTGCAATAAAAGTAAAGTTATAGTTATTGACAAGAACGTTTTAGTGATTGTCAGTTAAAAATTATAAAACGATTTTTTATACTATAGCAACCTTCCGATAGCAACAAAATAGATACAGAAAGGAGCAATTTGTTATTTTTAGAATCCTGACTGTTAATATGAACATGATAACAATTAATTTTTGTTGAAAATTGCTTTATATTTCCTTTTATGATATAATATAGACAGATTGAAATTATATTTTTAGTAAATTAGTAGAAAAGTAAGGTTATGTTATGTTACAAACAATAAAGCAAAGAGTATTAAATGCGATTCCTCCAACTGTACTATTTTTAGTATTGTTTTTTTCCATTTTATATATTTGCGGCTTACAAGACGCGTTAATTGCCACCTTTTTAACATTGGAATTTATGCGCTTAAAAACAGATGAGTTTGTCGAAAGCACTATGATAAAATCCACTGTGCTTTATATTATTATTGCAGTATTTGCCTATCTTGCAGGTTTAAATGTATATCTATGTGCCGTTTTCAATTTTGTAACGCCTTTTATGATTATTTATCTTTTTTTAGATGAATTCGACCCGACCAATCAGATACCATATACATTGGCGTTGGCATTTTTTCAATTAATTCCAACAGATTTACGAGGATTACCTATACGTATTGGTGCGATTGTAGGTGCTTGTATTGTCACTTATATTGCTGTTATTCTTACCAGATTGGCGACGAAAAAACAGCCGAATAAAAATATTCAGATATTAACCGTACAAGGTTTACAAGAAATGGTTTGTCAATTAGATGCAGTGATACAAAAGGATTTTGACCGTGTGAAACAGCATCAAGATAAATTGTTTGAAATTAACCGTTCTCTCAGTCATTCTATTTATGGTGCCAATGACAATTTAGTTTTAAATGGCAGCAGTGGTCAATCATATTTTCCTTTTATCATAGTATTTCAGCATATGAATCATTTGATGGGAGACATCTGTGATAAGCCAAAAGTGCTGACACAAGATACTATTTTATATTTGGAAAAATTAAGAGATGTATTGAATCAAGCACAAAAACTGGCAGCAAAAAATCAAATGAAACAGGCATCTCTTAAATTAATTGAGTTCTCAGGAGAAATTGAAATTGATCAAATTGATATCAACTATAATATTGTTTATATCTTGAATTATTTATCTACGGCATTTATGGAAATATCCAATAAGAGAAAGGGATTTTCTTTTAAAAATATCCAATTTAAGTCTCATATTTGGTATCAAATAAAAGCAAACTTTAATATCCATTCGTTTAAAATGCGCTTTGCATTGCGGTTAAGTATTGCAGTATGTCCTGTGGCGACTCTGATGTACTACTTTAATTTACCCCATGGATTCTGGATGCCAATGACAATTTTGGTTCTGATTTTGCCATATTGGGAAAATACCCTACGTAAAATAGCAGACAGGGTAATAGGTACACTATTGGGCATTGCGGTATTTGCTATTTTATATTATTTGTTCCCAAGTCCTTTGGAACAAATGATTATTATGGTTATTGTAAATTTCTTAATTTATACGACCAAACGATATGCGTTTACGGCTATCTTTTTAACTTGTTCTTCATTTGCAATAAATGTAGCAATGGATAATGCAGATCATTTATTTTCACTGCGATTTATTTACACAATAGGAGCTGCAATTATAGCGATTGTAGCCAGCTACTGTATTTTTCCAACCAATAATGAGGCAGAATTAAAAAACATGATGCGGCGTTTATTGGATATGGATGACTTTTTATTGGACACTTTGTTACAGTTATCAAAAGGAAACCAAAAGCAATCTATCAAACAAGAGTTGGTACTGACATCTTATCTGGTTAGCGGTAAAATTGAAAATCATTGTATTATGTCAAAATCCAGTAAAAATAAGGTATATGTAAAACGTTTTATTATGCTCAACAATAAATTTGTTACGGATATTGCACATATCTACACTTTGATGTCCATGCAGCAGAAAGAGCGTATTGACCCGGAAGCGTTAACCTCTTTGATTATGGATTTGAAAGCAACCATTAAATCCATGAAAGATATGCTTTCCGATAAAAAGGTAGTGGTTAGTCATCCAAAATTGGATTACAATCAAGTTTATGATGATGTGTACGTAAACGGTAAAATGATACGCAGTGCTGATTGTTTATACCGCATGTATGACTGTGTTCAGACGCACTTATTGAATTAGAAAGTAAACTTTCAACAGCAGAAAAACAAATATAGATAGGAACATCTTTCCATGTTCAAAGTTTTGGCTGTTAACAAGAACGTTTTAACGTTTTATCGTTGGAAATTGCACAGCAATTTCTTTTATGTTATAATAAACACAAGAAAAATGATGAAGGAGAGATTTTCTATGCTAGATGAAAAATTAGTTGAGTTATTGAATGACCAAGTAAATAAAGAATTTTATTCCGCTTATTTGTATTTATCAATGGCGAATTATTACAATGAAGAAGGTTTAAGCGGTTTTGGAAATTGGTTTACCATTCAGGCGCAAGAAGAACGTGACCATGCTATGCTGTTCTTAGAATATCTGCAAAATAATGGTGCTCATGTTGAATTAAAAACAGTAGAAGCGCCTAAGAAACAGTTTAAAGAATTTAAAGATCCGCTGAATGAAAGCTTAAAGCATGAAAGATATGTGACCGCTTCCATACATAATATTTATGCAGCCGCAAGTAACGTAAAAGATTTCCGCACCATGCAGTTTTTAGATTGGTTTGTAAAAGAGCAGGGTGAGGAAGAGAAAACCGCAGAAGATTTAATTAAAAAATTAGAATTGTTTGGTCAAGATGGAAAAGGTTTATATATGTTAGACAGCGAATTGGCATCCAGAACTTACTCTGCACCAACATTAACACTGTAATAAACAAGCACCGCAACACGGTGCTTGTTTATTTTTACTCTAAATGATCGTATTTTATCATATGAGAAAAATTGTTCAATTAGTGATTGTTCCCAGTACATGTTGTATGCTACTATGATTCAGTCAAATAATGAAGCATTATGGAATGATTGAGTATTACAAACATATATCCAGTATATTTTGTTGCAAGTATTCTTTACACTATACAAAACGTGTTTATATGTCGTATAGATGAATTGAATAACGGAAAAAAGGAATTTTGTAATGACCATTCTGCTGATTTGTTTTATTAATTTGTATATACCAATATAGTTTATCCGGAGAGCTGTATTGTTATAGAGTTAAAATGAGGGGGAATCACTATGAAGAAAACTTCAAAAATTGCAGCTTTGTTTGTGGCCGCAGCTCTTACTGTGGCATTAGCAACCGGTTGCAGCCAGCAGCAAAACGAACAATCATCCGGTAGTAATCAGTCTGCTTCTTCGGCAGCTGTTGATAGCCTGACCATTGCTATTAGCGCAGATGAAAATACATTGACACCATTTACCTATGTACATGGTTCGCCCGGATTTGATGCGATGAGTCTAATTTATGACACGTTGTTTGTACGCACACCGGATAATACCATCATTCCGTGGATGGTAAAAGAATACAGTGTCGAAAATGATAGTAAAGTGTATCATATTACATTGGAAGACGGATTAAAATGGCATGATGGACAACCGTTAACAGCCGAAGATGTTAAATTTACGTTTGAGTATGTTTTGACCCAGTCAAGAACACGTTTTAGTGCCATTGGCAAAAAAGTAGAGAATATTGAAGTAAAAAATGATAAAGAGTTCACCATTGCATTAAAGGAAACAGATGTTAATTTTATCAATAACTCTTTGACAGATTTAAGAATTATACCAAAACATATTTATGAAAATGAAGCAGACGCTACAGCTGTAACCAGTTCTGTTGGCAGCGGTATGTACAAATTGGTTGAGTATAAATCAGGTGAGTATTATAAGCTGGAAGCTATGGAAGACTACTTTAAAGGTTCTCCAAAAGTGAAAAATTTAAATTTACCAATTATGACGGATAAGTCTTCCATTCAACAAGGTATTATTTCAGGTCAATTGGCAGCAAGCACCACATCTGTCAGTGCTGCCGTATTAGATACCTTTAACAATGCTTCCGGAATTGATATATTAAAAGCTGATGGCTATGCTCCTACAATGCTGTATTTTAACTGCGAGCGTGAGCCATTTAATAATGCAAAATTCAGACAAGCAATTAGTTTAGGTATTGATATGGATACCATTATTCAACAAGTGGCACTGGGACATGCTACAAAAGGAACTCCTAACTTTATCAGAGAAGATTTGGAAGAGGCAGAAAAGGGACTGTCTTATGAGTATAATGTAGAGAAAGCAAATCAAATATTGGATGAACTTGGCTATCATCAGAAAAATAGTGAAGGAATTCGTTTGGACGCAAGCGGTTCACCGTTACATTTTTCACTGTTGACTTATTCTGACAGTACGAATCGCGTTCGTGCAGCTGAGTTGATTAGCAAACAATTAAAAGACATAGGAATTGATGTTGAAGTGACTTCTATGGAATCTACTGCTGTTGACGATAAAGTTTGGCCGGAATTTGATGTATCCAAAGGCAGAGATTTTGATATGACAATGTGGGGATGGTCCGCACCGGTTATGTTAAATGGCGGTTCCTTGGCAGCGCTTTGTTCATCTGATTACGCAATAGGAAATGATAATATCGGCGGCTATAAAAATGATGAATTTGATAAATTGGTATCCAATTATCAATCTGCCACAACAATTGAAGAAGCAAATGAAGCTTCAAAAGAAATGCAGAAATTTATTGCAAATGAGTATCCATTCATTACACTGTATTATGACGATAATTTGTATGCATGTAATACAAGCATGTATGATGGTTGGGTAGCTTCCAAAAGTGGTTCTACTTTAAACGTATTTTCATTTCTGCCTGAAGAAGTTCAAAAATAATTAGAAATCAACGAAAGAGCAGGGGTATGAGTCATCTCGTACACCCTGTTTTTTGGGAAAGGGGAATACCCTTGAAAAGTAAAGTTTTTCATTATGCCATCATGATGATAGCAATTATCACATTAAATTTTTTCTTGCCCAGAATGCTGCCGGGTTCCCCTATTGCAACTCTGGCAGGGGAAGAAGCAGGACAAATGACAGAAGATGAACGTGACCGATTGATGTCTTCCTATCACTTGGATAAATCATTGGGTGAACAATTTCTAATTTACTTAAAAAATTTAGTGACTTTCCAATGGGGAAATTCTTATGTTAAAAAACAGCCGATTATCAACCTCATGCTTCAGGCACTTCCTTGGACTTTATTACTGGCAGGCTGTAATTTAATACTGTCCACGTTAATAGGAACGTTGTTAGGAGCAGCTTCTGCTTTTCTGAGGAAAAAAAGGAAAGACCTTCCAATCGTATTGATATTAACATTGTTAAGTTCTCTCCCTGTTTTCTGGATTGGTATGGTACTGCTTTCGACATTTGGAGTAAAGTTGAATTGGTTTCCCATTTATGGAGCATATAGTATGTTCCAAAATAATAGTTGGGTTGCTGCCATTGGAGACGTGTTACATCATCTTGCTTTGCCATTGTTTACCTTGGTCATTACTTCTTTGATGACTTTTTTCACAACTTCGCGCTACAGTGTGCTAAAAACCATCAACCAAGATTATGTCAGCATGGCTCGCGTGAGAGGAATTCCAAAAAAGAGAGTACAATTTTGCTATGTTATGCGTAATGCATTAATTCCTGTTTTTACAGTATTTATGTTAGATTTAGGCTACATTCTAAGCGGGTCGGTTGTGGTTGAAACCGTTTTCTCATATCCCGGATTGGGTTCCTTAATGTTTCAGGCAGTATCGGGAAGAGATTACCCATTAATGCAGTATTCCTTTTTGGTGGTATCGATTATGGTGATTGTTATGTCGTTCTTGGCAGATATGCTATATAAAAAGATTGATCCGGGGCTGGGGGTAAGAAATGAAAAATAAAGCAATTGGTATTGTAGGACTGATTTTAATCTCTTTTATTGCATGTTTGGCAATTTTTGCTCCTCTGATTGCACAATATGACCCCAACGCGGTTGTAGGCCCGTCTTATGCAAAACCAAGCGCAGAATTTTTGCTGGGTACCAATGATGTGGGATATGATATTTTCAGCGAACTGGTTTACGGAGCACAATATTCTTTGTTGGTTGGCTTAACATCTGCTGCAATTGCGGCAGGTATCGGTATTGTAGTGGGGGTTCTTTCCGGCTGGTTTGGCGGAATGATTGATAGTATCTTAATGAAAATAACTTCATTTTTTATTACAATACCATATTTACCCTTAGTGATTGTGTTAACAGCATTTTTGCCCAAAGGTTTTATTTCTATGTCTTTGATTTTAGGATTGGTATCTTGGCCGGAAATTGCCCGTATCTTACGTTCACAAACTATGAAGATGCGCAGCAGAGAATATATTTTATCCATTCAGGCAATGGGTGTTAGTCATTGGTATGTCATCCGCACTCATGTTATCAGAGAATTACTTCCTCTTGTAACATATCAGCTTATTTTGCGTATCAAAGCTTCTATTTTATCCGAAGCAGCTTTAAGTTTTTTAGGTTTGGGAGAGCCAACTGTCAAAAGTTGGGGCTCAATGCTTTATTATGCGCAAGCCAAAGACGCGTTTATGACGGATGCATGGTTATGGTGGGTAATTCCGCCGGGGATTTGCATTGCGATTTTAAGTTTTGGTTTGATGTTGATTGGATATACAATTGAAGGAAATATGAACCCCGAAATGGAGGCTGCCATATGAGTACAATATTGTCAGTACAAAATTTATCGATTCAATATAAAAATCAAAGTTGCTGCAGTGTAAATTCGTTATCATTTGATTTGGAAAAGGGAGAAACGCTCTGCCTACATGGGAATTCCGGGTGCGGAAAAAGCACGGTTGTTTGGACAATCATGGGAAGAATTCGTTCCATGGGCGGTATCGCTTCCGGAAATATTATGTATGAAGGATTGGATTTAGTCACTTGCACTGAAAAACAATGGAGAGAAATTCGTTGGAAAAAGCTTGCCTTGGTGCCGCAATCTTCTATGAATTCTTTTAATCCTATATATACCATTGGAAAAACTTTAGATGAAATGTACCGTATACATATGCCAAATTTATCTAAACAAGAGAAAAAAGAACGAAAGTTACAGTTGATGTCTATGGTACATTTGGAAGAACGTGTTTTAAATTGTTATCCCCATGAATTAAGCGGAGGTATGAGACAGCGTGCTGCCATTGCGGTAGCAATCATGCTATCTCCGGAATTGCTGATTTTAGATGAAGCTACAACAGGGTTAGATGTGATTGTAGAAGCTGATATTTTAAAAACACTCATGGAAATTAGAGAAAGAGAACATACTTCTATTTTATTTATCAGTCATGACCATCGGATTGCAAAAGCTTTTTGTGACAGGCAGGTGAATTTATGAAACAAGTATTATCAGTTCAAGACGTGAAAAAGGTATATCGTGTCCGAAAAACCAAAGGAAATAAACAAACGAAGTTAAATGCCTTAGACGGGATATCTTTTTGTTTGAATGAAGGAGAAGCATTTGGCATTATAGGTGCAAGCGGTTGCGGAAAAAGTACACTTTTAAAGATTATACTGGGACTGGTAAAACCTACTTCGGGACATATTACAAAAAAGGAATTGGCCGGATTTGTTGCACAAGACCCATATGATTCATTGTGCCCGGCATATCGTGTGGAACGAATTATAGCAGAACCTTTGTTATATACTAAACGAAAACGCAGGTTAAAAGATTGTACAGAAGAAATTAAAAAGATGATGGGGTACGTACATTTGGATTATGATACCTATAGACAAAGATATCCCCATCAATTAAGCGGTGGAGAGAGACAAAGAGTCAGTATTGCCAGAGCGCTTGTTTTATCTCCAAGTTTTCTTGCTTTGGACGAGCCGACCTCTATGTTGGACTATCATGTAAAAAATGATATTGCCAAAACCATTCGTTATGCAACTCAAAAGACAAATACCGCTATTTTATTGGTAACACATGACATTACTTTGGCAGAGTCTATTTGTGATACCATTGCTGTTATGTGTGATGGAAAAATCATAGAACAAGGGGAAACATTTCAGATTTTGCATTCGCCGAAAAATACCTATACAAAGCGATTAATCGCAGCAGGAACAGATATTGAATCCTATTGGTCATTGCAAGACGAAGTTTCTTAAACAAAAACAGCTTGTACATCTGTACAGGCTGTTTTTTATGGAACGATAGTATGTGTTTGTATTTTAACTTACTCATAATTCTATTTAAGAAAATTGTCTTTTTATAATTGTGATAAGATAAATCGACATTGAATTTATCAAATTGTTCCAATTTACTATTAATACTCAAATGAAACCATTTTTAAAAGAACGCTTATAATGACGAGAGGTTTTTCATGCAATATATCATGGCATTTGATCAGGGAACCACAAGCTCCCGTTGTATTCTGTTTAATCATAAAGGTAAAATTTGCGGTATGGCGCAAAAGAATATTCGGCAGAGTTATCCAAAAGCGGGTTGGGTAGAACACAATCCAATGGAAATTTTATCTTCACAATTAGAAGTAGCAAAAACCGTGTTACATGAAACCGGAATTACAGCACAGCAAATATCAGCAATTGGCATTACCAATCAAAGAGAAACTACCATTGTGTGGGACAAAAACACCGGAGAGCCTGTCTATCCTGCGATTGTATGGCAATGCAGAAGAACTGCGGAACAAGTGAAACAGCTTGAAAAAGATGGTTGGGCAAATGTGATACGCAGTAAAACAGGACTGATACCCGATGCATACTTCTCCGCCACCAAAGTGCAATGGATTTTACAAAATGTTCCCGGCGCGCAGGAACAGGCAGAAAAAGGAAACTTGCTATTCGGGACGGTGGATACTTGGCTCATTTGGAACTTAACAGGAAGAAAACAGTTTGTAACGGATTATTCCAATGCATCTCGAACGATGATGTTTAATATCCATCAATTATGTTGGGACAAAGAAATTTTAGATTATTTCAACATTCCGCAAACCATGCTTCCCGATGTAAAACCGTCATCTTATAGATACGGAATGACCACAGATGATATTTTTGGTATACAAATCCCTATTGCTTCCGCCGCAGGTGACCAACAAGCTGCTTTATTTGGGCAATGTTGTTTTGAAAGCGGATGTGCCAAAAACACATATGGGACAGGCTGTTTTTTACTAATGCATACGGGAAAAAGAGCGATTGTTTCCAATCATAAACTATTAACTACCATAGCGGCAAGTACCGATGAGAACATTGAGTATGTGCTGGAAGGCAGTGTGTTTACTGCAGGTGCATCTGTACAATGGCTGCGGGATGAAATGAAAATGCTGAAAACGGTAGATGAATCCGAATATGTTGCGCAGGAAGTAGAAGACACTGATGGCGTTTATATGGTTCCTGCATTTTCAGGACTTGGCGCTCCCTATTGGGACGCTTATGCAAGAGGAACCTTACTGGGACTGACACGCGGAAGCAACCGTGCCCACATTGTGAGAGCAGTGCTGGAGGCGATTGCTTTTCAGACATATGATGTCATACGCGCCATGGAAGCAGATTTTGAACAAAGCATTGTACAATTAAAAGTAGATGGTGGTGCTTCTGCAAACAATTTTATTATGCAGTTTCAAGCGGATTTATTGAATATATCTGTACTGCGTCCGCAGGAAATTGAAACAACGGCATTGGGGGCAGCTTATCTTGCAGGACTGGCAGTTGGTTATTGGAAAGATAAGCAAGAACTAATCCAAAATACAACGGTGGGCAGAATTTTTCAAGGTGCTATGAGCAAAGAGGAAAGAGAACTGAAATTGAATCAGTGGCATAGAGCAGTGCAAAGAGCTCGGTCATGGGAAGCAGAATAGCATTTTGTTTTGATACATACCAGTATCCCTTTCTTATAAAAAAACACCAACGGCATAAGGGGAATGCCATTGGTGTTTTTTATTTTTTTGGATGAAAAGAGTAATGAGAAGTAACTGAGGAGGTATTATGCCGTACGGCGATTTTTAAATGTAATAGGTGCTAATATGGGTATACATAGCCGTTTACAGGTTCTGCAGATGTGATGGATTCAACCATAATCTGAGGTTCAGGTCTGCCGTTATATTCGCCTTTTGTAAATTTACCTGTAACGGTTATCCATGCATCATTTTGAAGCTGGTCAGATTTATCATATTTACAAATAATACCTCCCGGAACTACGTCTGCAACGCAGCATGACATAACCAATCGGGCAGGAATGAATTCGTTATCGCTCATAAATTTGCTGTCATGATACACAAAACCGGTCATTGTAATTGTATAGCCCTCAAAACGTTCCGGTTTTGAAGAAAGCTCTCTAATCCAGGCGTAAAATTCGTCATTTGAAATATGAATCGTTTTGTTGCTTTCATGATAACCATGTATTTCCACTTCTTTCTGAAAGAAATTTTTTGTTAAATATCCATCAGGAGAGGAAGAGGCAGTCTGTTTTTCATTATCTTTTTTATTTTGTGATGAGTTGAAAGGGTATGTAGCGGTAATAGAAGAGGTAGTATTGTTTTTACCATTTAGGTCACTTCCATTAATGTACCCTGAGGTAAGACTATGAAGATCAATTCCGTTTTTGGGAATCAATACTATTACAAGGGGAATTAAGATAACGAGACAATGGGTTAATTTAGGTTTATAAGCAAATTGAAATAATCTAAAAAAACTAAAAATACCAAATAAAAATAAAACGACAACCGCGAAATATAAATACGGTTTCATACGTGGTGTTACGTATGAAAGATATCTGTCGCTTATGATTAATGCCAATAAAGCAGTTGCAAACAGAATATATAAAACGGTCTCAATCAAGCATTGGATATTTAGTTTTCTCATACGATATACCTCTCTAAACCAATAAACGAACAAATACACATGACGAAAAAGCAAACAAAAAATACTGTTATGGTCAGTTTAGCAATAAATTTTTTGGAAAAGTTACCTGAAAGCATTGTTAAATTTTTAATGTCAATCATAGGTCCAAAAACCAAAAATCCTAAAATGGATATGAAAGGAAATTGGTTTGCAAAACTTCGTGCAACAATGGCATCTGACGAGGAACAAAGAGATAGCAGAAAGGCCATTCCCATTAAAAGTAATATCGAGGGAATAATGTGCAAATTTGCATCTGTCCATGCTATTTTAGAACTGATTACCTGAAATACAGTAGAAATAAAAATTCCGATTAATAAAAACTTTCCTACGTTAAAAAATTCGTTTTGGGCATGTTGCCAGAATAAAGAAATTTTTCCCTTCCATCCAGGCTTTTGTCTCAAAAACAGACATCCGCATTCACAGTTGTATTCGTAACTTTTTATGGAAAAGGATACTTGCATCGGTTTAAGCGTAAAAATAAGTCCAATGCCTATGGCGCAAATCGTTCCAAGTAAAATTCTTGCCAAAACAATTTTCCAATTACCATTAAAAGCATAATAGGTAGATAAAATTACTACGGGATTAATGACAGGGGTTGCAACCATAAACACTACTGCAGATGAGGTAGGTACCCCTTTTTTTATCAGACTTTTAAACATGGGAATGGTTGCACAATCACAAACCGGCAAACAAAAGCCACATACCAAAGCAAATAACATTCCCAATAATGCATTTTGGGGAAACCAGCGTTGTATTACTTTTTCTGACAAAAACACTTGGATAAAAGACGATAATAAAACGCCAATGAATAAAAAGGGGATAGCTTGCAATAGAATGCCTAAGAAAATACTGATAACCGTACTGGTTGATATGTTCCATAACGGAAAAAAAGTGCTGGCTAAAACATAAAGAATACCGATTGCTCCTATTCCGCATAAGAAAGGTAAAAATAAAAGTTGTTTTTTTGTATCTATTAATTTAAAAGAAGAGTTTGATGTTTTATCAGTAAATATTATTTTAGAGCGAGGGGAATAGGATTGAATGCGTTTCCGTAATTCTTTTTCTTGTGTTTTGGTAGTACAATGATTTACAATTATGAGTTGGCTATGATACATTTGCTCCATTAAAATGGTGCCTGTATTTTTCAGTAATGATTCTAGCATATTTGCATTGATAATATGTATTATTTTTTTCACACTGCAAAAATCGCTTAAACAAACGGTATGTTCTAAAATATGTGTCAAAAATAAAGATTCTAAAACAGAAAAATCGGTCATTCCGTTCCATTCAATCCATATTTCATCCAAGTGATGATCAGCTAAATATTGATAAATACCATTTATCACAAACTTTATATCTGTATCCAATTGTTTTTTCGTAAATGTCAATATAGCGAGATGCTGGTTGTTAGTATTGATACATAGCGGGACATTTCCGCTTTCCAACTGAATACAGCATATTTTCTTCGTTTTATTTTGAGAAAAAATAGAATTTAAAAAGGTAGTTTTTCCGGAATTTAAAAATCCGGTTACTATATTTACCGGAATTGCTTTTTGAAGCACTTCGCTTTTCTTTAACATAGTATACTTTCTATCGTATGCTTTATTTTTTCGTCATCTACATTCGTGCCTATCAAACAAATATAGTTACCTTTTAATTCTGTTTTCTCAAAAGATAGTTGATTTGGAGTATATTGTACTTTAAGATAATGCTCTCCCTCTTGTATGATACCCTTAGCTCTTAAAATACAAATATCTTTCAGTTTCTCCAATGACACTATAAATTCTTGCATTTTCTTTTGACTCATATGATTTTTAAATCGGATTGTAAAGGTCTGAAAGGAGTCCTTGGCAGAGTGATGGTGTTCATGGTGGTGGCAGTTGCAAGGCGTATGCACATGTTCTTGATGACTGCAGTGGCATTTGACAGAAGATGATGGCGCAAGCACTATATGATAATCAATGTCCTCAAAAGGTTTGGACCAAATTTCGGCACAGCAATTATAATTTCTTAATTGTTGTTCCACATATTTTGTGTGCTCCGGATGTTCAGATACCTTGCTTAGAAAAATTTGATCTGCATGTTTGATTTGGTCTTCAAAAAATTCTCCAAAATTGTTCACGTATATTTGAAATTGAGAGACGTCCACAATTGTGAATTTTTGAACCAGCTGCATTTGCTCTATATTTTGTGCTTTTGCGCATGCTTTTTCTACATCAGACAGCTTACTTACACCGGACGGTTCTATGATAATTTTATCCGGTTGAAATTGTTTTACAATATCAACCAAAGATTCTACAAAATTTTCATATATAGAACAGCAAATACAACCTGAATTTAATGCTTTTACTTCATAACCGCACTGACTTAATAAAGAAGCATCAAAATTTATTTCTCCAAAATCATTTTCTATAATGACCACTTTTTCATTTTTCGGTATTTGCTTCAGTAAATTTTGTATAAAAGTTGTTTTTCCGGCACCTAAAAAACCTGAAATGATATAAATGTCCGTCATTTTTTATCTCCTTTTTGATGGATCCATTTTACTTGTTTCGTTAGAAGTTTGATAAAACCAATCAATACAAACCAAAACACACCAACTAAAATGATAGTGCCTCCCGGTTTGATACCAATGTAATAGGCTAAAAATAAACCTATGATATGGAACACAACACCAAACAGCATAGAATATAGTACTGTTTTACGGAATCCTTTTTTCAGCTGCAGAGCGCAGGCTACAGGGAGCACCATAATAGATGAAATCACCAATGTACCCACAATACGTGTAGCAACAGAAACCGTAATGGCAGTTAATATGGTAAACATAAAATTGATGCCGTTAATACGGATTCCGACCAATCTGGCAGAAGATTCATCAAATGTAACATAGAAAAGTTCTTTATAAAAAAGGATGAAAAGAATCAGAACGATTACACTTAAAGTAATGACCATATATAATTCGGTATCACTAATGGCAACAATACTGCCAAAAAGAAAACTGTTAAAATTAGCAGCATTACTGACAAAACCCGATAATACAGCTGCAGTACCGATACCAACAGAGAGCATGATTGCAATTGCAATTTCTGCATATTGGGGTATCTTTTTTCGTATTGCTTCAATTCCCAATGCTGCGCCGATACAAGTTACCGTGGCACCGACTACAGGGTTTATATGAAATACCAATCCACCGGCAACACCTGCAAGGGATGTGTGGGAAAGGGTATCTCCCAACATAGACAGTCTTTTTAACACAATAATTGTTCCGATACAAGGTATTGTCATACCCAATAGAATACCTACAATAAAGGCTCTTTGCATAAACGCATATTCGAAAATTGACATAAGATATTCCTTTTTCTATCATAAAATTTCATGCTGTGTGATATTGCGATTGTTCTGAAATAGTTCCATTTTCTAACAGGTATATTTGATTTGCTATGTTTGATACATATTCTGTATCATGAGAAATCAATAAAATGGTCAAACCTGTTTCTTGATGTAAATGTGAAAGCAATTGATAAAATGATTGTACGCTTTCGGCATCAATCCCTGTGGTAGGTTCATCTAAAATTAAGAGACTGGGATTCGATACCAATGCACGGGCTAATAAAACCTTTTGTCTTTGCCCTCCTGATAATTCTCCGATTAAGCGACTGCTGAAATCTTCCATATGCAAAAGAGAAAGTGTTTTTTCCACTTTTGTGGTTTCTTTTTTGCCCGGAAAGCGAAATAGACCAAGAGAAGAGTATAAATTTGCCTGCACAACTTCTTTTACGGTAGCAGGAAAATCCATTTGTTTTGCTAACCCAATTTGGGGTACATATCCTATTTTATGCCAAGTGTGAAACTTAGAGACAGACTGTCCAAATAAATGAATACTGCCGCTAAAACATTTTAGTTCGCCTAGAATCAAACGTAAAAATGTGCTTTTTCCGGAACCGTTTGCTCCAAATAATCCAACAAATTTATGTTCCTGAAGCTCAAAATGCAAGTTTTGAAATACGTTTGTACAATTGTATTGAAATGAAAGATGATGCACTTCTATAATATTTGATACAGAATTCATTTTAATTTAATGCTTTTTTCAGCGCAGTTAAATTTTCTCTCATAACCGTAAAATAATCATCGCCATTCTCCAGTTGAGTGTTGGTTAATCCCTCTATTGGGTTCAACACTTCAAGTTGAGCGCCGGTGGCATTTGCAATGGATTGTGCTACTTTAGGGCTGACAAGTTCTTCCGAAAAAATTACTTTTACTTGGTTTGCTTTTACAAAATCAATGATTTCTGCCATATGTGCTGGATTAGGTTCAGAATCAGGTTCAATTCCTTGAATACCCATTTGGTTTAGTCCAAAAGCATCACATAAATAACCGAATGCTTCATGAGATACAACCAAATTCTTTGTCTTTACTTGGCTCAAAGCTTCCTGATATTCACCGTGTAATCTGTCACACTCTTCGCTCCAAGCCTTATAATTATTTTCATAATACTGCTTGTGTTCAGGGTCTGCTTTTACAAATGCATCTTTGATATTTTCCATTTCTTTTTTTGCATTGAGAGGATTCAACCATACATGAGGGTCATAATGCTCTTCATCGTGAGCTTCTTCGTCTGTATGGTGCTCATCTTCATCATGCTCATGTTCATGTTCTCCGCCCACTCTGAGGGCAATATTTTGCGAAGCTTCCACTGTGGTGAGTGATTTGTTGCTTAAGGTAGATAGTACCTTATCTGTCCAGCTTTCCATACCTGCACCGTTGTAAACAAATACATCGGCGTGTTCCAAGTTGGTAATATCACTTGTACTTGGTTCCCAGTCGTGAGGTTCTGTTCCGGCAGGGACCAGATTGGTTACATCCACGTATTCGCCGCCGATTTTTTTGGCAAAGTCGTACATGGGATAAAAACTTGTGATAACATTTAATCTTTTGCTATCATTAGACAGTGATGCGTTGGATGATGCTGACGGTTGTGATGCACATCCTGCTAACATCATTGCTGAAAGCATAACTGCCGCGCCGCATAGCAACAATATTTTTTTGTAATATTTCTTCATAATTCCTCCTTTTTGTTTGTAAACGGCAAAACCTAGATATGAAATTGAGAATCAATTTCATATCTAGGTTATTATAAATAAAGACGATTGTCAATCATAATTTTAACTAAATTCATCTTTTTACATTTTCCAAACCTATTGATGCTATATTTTTGTCTTAATTTTGTATTTACATCTTTTATACATTTCCATACAGCCCCTGCAAATGAGAGGAAATAGATATGTAGAGTTTTTAAAACAACATATACTAGACAAAAAAGGAACCGGATATATATCCGGTTCCTTTTTATTTCTTTTCTAAGTATGTTTTTATGACAGATACAAATGGTTGGAATGCGGTTGGAATTGCAATGTGCTCTAAATCTTGTTTTTCCATCCACTCAAATTGGTCGCAAAGGTCAATGGCCTGTGCTTCACAAAAAATAAGATAGCTGTTCATATGCCATTCGATGTGCGTAAAAATATGCTTGGATTGTTTGCTTTCCGATATCTTTGTTGCAGGTATATGCCACCGGTCTATTTGTGCTTGTACGGCGTGGGGAGAAAGGTGGCCTTCTATGTTAGGAAATTGCCATAATCCTGCCAACACTTGCTTGGAATCTCGTTTTTGCAAGGCAACAGCAGACTCCGAAATCAAAAGCAATACAGTTTTATTTTCTATACGTCTTGGTTTCTTTTTTGATTTGATGGGAAGTTCCGTCATGAGACCATCTTGAAAAGCTTTACAATATGTCTGTACGGGACACACAAAACATTGAGGTTCTCCGTTTGGAATACAAACGGTAGCGCCCAGTTCCATCAATGCTTGATTAAAATCCCCCGCATGTTGTTTGGGCATAATAGCCTGCAATTGTTTTGTAATTTCGTCTTTGGTATTTTGTTTTGTAATATCTCCATAGTTTGCAGTCATGCGGGTGATAACTCTTAATACATTTCCATCGACAGCAGGAACGGGAATTCCATAAGCAATGGAAGCCACAGCACCTGCTGTATAGGAACCGATTCCGGGTAATTTCATTAATTCCTCATACGAATGGGGCATCTCTCCGTGATATTGCGTCATCACTTGTATTGCAGCTTTCTGCATGTTTCGTACACGGTTATAATACCCAAGACCTTCCCAAAGCTTTAGCAGTTTTTCTTCTTGGCATGCAGCTAAATCTGCAATGGTTGGAAGTTCTGCGGTAAAGCGATTATAATAGGCTTTTACTGCTTCCACACGAGTTTGTTGCAACATAATCTCTGATACCCAAATATGATATGCACTGGGTGACTGCCGCCAAGGAAGGGTACGCGCATATGTATGGTACCAGTTCAGCAAGGGAGTAACGATATTAGAAAGTGATGAATTCATGATAACAACTCCTTTTGTTTCAGATTGGAAAAGGAAAGGCTGTCTCAGCACAGGACAGCCTTTTGTTTAATCTTTTATGGAAGGAATTGCAACATTCGGATTAACATCTTTACTGTAATCTATATTTGGTAAATCGAATCCAAACAATTGTCTGAATGCAACCCAGTATTCGTCAATGTAAGAGAAGTCAGTAACTTCATGAGCGTATAGTTTTTCCCAGAATGCTTCGATTTCGGACTGCACATCTTCCCGAAGCTCCCAATCATCCATTCTTATTTGGCCTGTTTGGTCCAATACAGGTGTATCAATAAACAATTTTTCTTGATACATACGTGCAATCTGTTCAATTGCATTTTCGTGTATCTGTTTTTTCTCCATAATGCGGTATAACAAAGCAATGTAAAGCGGTACCACGGGAATTGCTGCACTGGCTTGAGTGACCAAAGCTTTGTTGACAGAAACATATGCGTTTACATTGGAAAATTCTTTTGTCATTTCTTGTGCGGTTTTTAATAGATGCGTTTTTGCAGCTCCAAGCGTACCTTTATGGTACATTGGATAAGTAAGTTTAGGACCGATGTAAGAGTAAGCAACCGTTACAGTATTCTCCGCCAATACTCCGGCTTCGTTTAAAGCAGTCATCCAGTCTTTCCAATCTTCACCGCCCATTACCTTAATGGTGTCGTGAATTTCTTGCTCCGTTGCTTTTGGAACTGTAACTTCAACAATTTCTTTTGTTTTTAAATCTACAGTGGTGTTAACAAAATCTTCACCTGTGCATTTCAGAACAGAAGTATAGGTGGTTCCGTCTGACGTTGTACGTTTTGGTGCAGCAAGACTGTATACTACACAATCAATTTGTCCAAGCTCTTGCTTAATCAAATCAATGGTCTGTTTTTTGATTTCGGTAGAAAAGGCATCCCCGTTAATGGTTTTTGCATAGTAGCCGTCTTTTGAGGCAAACTCTTCAAATGCAGCGGTATTATACCAGCCTGCTGTGGCAGTACGGGAGCCGCTGGCAGGTTTATCAAAGATAACTCCTATGGTAGCTGCATCACAGCCATAGGTAGAAGCAATACGGGAAGCAAGACCGTAACCCGTGCTTGCACCGATTACCAAAACTTTTTTGGGTCCGTTACATTTTGGTAGATTTTTTATATATGTAATTTGTTTTCTTACATTTTCTTTGCATCCTTCAGGATGAGAAGTTGTGCAGATAAAACCTCGCACCTTAGGCTCAATGATCATAAAATGTCCTCCTGATTATCGTTCATTTTCCATCAATTTCACTTAAAAATAATATTCTTATTATAATACTGTTTTAAAAAAATAGCAAATTTCTGAAAAAGAAAGCATAACAAATTCGCAGTAGCTGAAAGAAGTCTTTTTCGTATTTAAAATGTTGGCTCCTATGGAAGCAATTTCACATTTATAGGTTAGAAATTTCTGTGCGGTTTCTTTTATGCTATAACAACCTTGTAACAGCAGCAAAACTAAAGTTTTGGCTGTTAACAAGAACGTTTTAGCGTTTTATGGTTGAAAATTGCAAAGCAATTTTTTAAATGCTATAACAACCTAGCAACAGCGTCAAAACTGAAGTTTTGGCTGTTGACAAGAACGTTTTAACGTTTATGTGTTAGAAATTGCTGTGCAATTTCTTTTATGTTATAACAACCTAGCAACAGCGTCAAAACTAAAGTTTTGACTGTTGACAAGAACGTTTTAACGTTTATGTGTTAGAAATTGCTGTGCAATTTCTT
>ENA-UOJP01000494-UOJP01000494.1-human-gut-metagenome-genome-assembly--contig:-C102-NODE-494-length-73593-cov-8.124725_pt1 | contig 73593 bp, 68 predicted proteins | sample MGYA00242353_ERZ723900 | MGnify/ENA metagenome assembly ERZ723900 | reverse complement strand
TACGGCTTTTTTAAGAAGCTGGGCTTCCATAAAGAATATGCGGCCGGGCTTAAGGAGGGCTTTTTAACCGTGGCTTCCTGCAAAAAGGTGCCGCGGCTTCGCGGGAGCTTCCGGGCCTGCGTGGGGATCCAGTTGGAGCTTGTCTGGGGAACCTTCGTCTATGTCTATGAATTTCTCCGGCGGCAGATCGCAAAGAAGGCTGTCCGGCAGAAAAAGAACAGAGAATCTTAAGAAAACTTTTATTTCAATATCCGGCAGTTTCATGTATAATAAGACAGAAAATCGTGGAGAATCCCCTTTTTCACCGCCAAAACCGGCAGCGGGGATGACGAAACAAGCAGGTGAGATCTATGATTAAAGATAATCAGGCCAGCCTGAACCGGCTTCATGTCGTGCTGGATGCCCTGGTGACTGCGGTCTCCTATGTTCTGGCGTGGTATATCGTAATCGGCAGCGGATGGGCGGCCCAGCTTGGAAAGGGAACGCTTCCGCCGGCATTTTATTTCGGGACGCTGGCCGTGGTGCTTCCGTCCTATCTGCTTCTTTATTCCTGCTTTAACCTGTACGCACCGAAGCGGGTGCTCGGGCGCAGGAATGAATTTGGAAGAATTTTTAGGGCAAATACGATTGGGCTTCTGATTTTTGGTCTGGTGTTGTTCCTTGGAAGAAAGGAACCGCACCTTTTCAATTTCTCTCAGAGGCTTGTCGTTTACTTTTATATTATCAACACCGTCCTGATGACGGCGGAGCGGAACGCAATCCGCATCACGATCCGTTCCATGCGCTCCCGCGGCTATAACCAGAAGCACATCGTGTTAGTGGGATACAGCAGCGCCGCTGAGGGCTTTATCGACCGGGTGCGCCAGAATCCCGAATGGGGCTACCAGATCCGCGGCATCCTGGATGACAGGATGGAGCGAGGAAGCGAGTACGGCGGCATTAAGGTCATCGGCTGCATCGACGATCTGGACTACATCCTGGAACAGAACAGTACCCTGGATGAGATCGCCATTACGCTGAGCCTTGGCGACTATGAAAAGCTGCGGCATATTGTGGCCATGTGCGAAAAATCCGGCGTCCATACGAAATTTATTCCGGATTATGGGAATATTATTCCTACGGTACCGTATATGGAAGACCTTCAGGGGCTTCCGATTATCCACATCCGCCATGTGCCCTTAAACAACATGATGAACGCGGCCGTAAAGCGCGCCGTGGATATTGTGGGCGCACTGGTTGGGATTGTGCTGTTTTCGCCGGTCATGGCCGTGGTTGCCATACTGATTAAGCTTACCTCCCCCGGGCCTGTGATTTTCTGTCAGGAGCGGGTGGGGCTTCACAACAGACCGTTTAAAATGTATAAGTTCCGTTCCATGACGGTGCAGGATCCGGGCAAGGAAAAAAGCCGCTGGACGACGCCGGGAGACTCCCGCGTTACGTCCGTCGGGAAATTTATCCGGAAAACCAGCATCGACGAGACGCCCCAGTTTTTCAATATCCTGAAAGGCGATATGAGCCTGGTGGGGCCGAGGCCGGAACGTCCGTTTTTCGTTGAGAAATTCAAGGAAGAGATTCCAAGGTATATGATAAAGCACCAGGTTCGTCCCGGCCTTACGGGCTGGGCGCAGGTCAACGGCTACCGCGGCGATACGTCCATCATCAAGCGGATCGAGCATGACCTCTACTATATCGAAAACTGGAGCCTGGGGCTGGATTTCAAAATCATGTTTCTGACAATCTTTAAAGGATTTATCAATAAAAATGCGTATTAGGCGAGGATATCAAGTATGAATTATGAAGACGAGTTAGAGCGGGTGAGAGCCCAGAGAAGCAGAAGGCGTCAGAGCCGGGCGGCCGTCGCCAGGACAGCCGATGCGGGTCAGGCCCAAAGGCTTGGCTTTTCAGGCGGTACAGAGACCGCCGGCCGTTCCCGGTCGAGAAAGAATTCTGCGGCAAGGAGTCAGGAGACGGAAGGCCAGGAGATTTGGACGTCCACGGCGGATCCCGGGAGCCGCGCCGGCAGAAGCCAGGCGTCCGGCGGCGGGATATCCGGCGGAAACGGCGGTTCCGGCTACGGCGGAAGCCATGTTTCTGGGTACCGGGGGCCGAGAAAACGGAAAAAACCGGACAACAAAAAGAAGAAAATCATTATCCGTGTTGTGATAGCCGTTGTTTTGATCCTGGCGGCTGCCGTGTTCGGAGCCTGGTACTATGTCCATTCTCTTTTTGCCGGGGCCAACGACAATGAAATCGATCCAAACAAGGTAGAGGGCAGTATCAACTTAAACCAGGAAGTCCGTGAGGAGATCGAAAAGGGCTACTGGACGTTTGCCGTGTTCGGCGTGGACTCCAGGGACGGTTCCACGGGTTCCGGAAACCAGGCTGACGTTATCATGATTGTCAACGTGAACAGGGAGACGGGAGAAATCAAGCTGGTTTCTGTGTTCCGTGACACGTACCTGAATATCTCTGAGAAGAACAGCTACAATAAGATCAACGCGGCCTATGCCCAGGGCGGGCCGGAGCAGGCCATGATGGCCTTAAACAAGAACCTGGATTTAAGCATTACCCAGTACGCGACCTTCAACTGGACGGCCGTGGCGACGGGAATCAACATCCTGGGCGGCATTGACATCGACATCAGCAAGTCCGAGTTTTACTACATCAATGCCTTTATTACGGAGACGGTAAAGGGAACCGGCATCGGTTCCGTTCAGCTAAAGAGCGCCGGCTTAAACCACTTGGACGGCGTGCAGGCTGTGGCTTACGGACGTCTGCGTCTGATGGATACGGACTATGCCCGTACCGAGCGCCAGAGGCTTGTCATTGCAAAGGCCTTTGAGAAGGCAAAGCAGGCTGATATTGCGACACTGAACAGCCTGGTAGGCAATATGTTTGCCCTCTGTGCGACGAACATCAATGAAATAGATATCCTGAAGATGGTAGGCAACGTGAATAAATACCATCTCGGCGAGACAATGGGCTTCCCGGCAGCGCGCGGGGAGCAGAAGATTAAAATTGGAAAGTACAATCAGGACTGCGTCATTCCGCAGACGCTTGAGAGCAATGTAAAGAGCCTTCATGAATTCCTTTACGGAGCAGAGGACTATACGCCGAGCAGTACCGTGCTTTCCATCAGCAGCAAGCTTTCGGAGATTACCGGCCTTTATAAGGAAGGACAGGAGATCGGCCATGTGCCGACAGACAAGGGATATATCCCGAAGAGTACGACGGCTGCGGCTCCGGCTACAACGGCCGCAGAGACCGAGTCAGAGACAGAGCTTGAACAGAGCTCTGAGGGCGAGTCTTCCTCCGGCGAGTCCACAGGGGAAACCACGGAGAGCGGCGGAATTCTTCTGGGGCCGGGAGAGACGCTTCCGTCGACAGTACAGACAGACGAAAACGGAGAAATCATTGTGCCGTCAAGCCCGTATCCGGGAAGTTCGCCCGCGTATGAGCCGTCTTCGTCAGGCCAGTACAGGCCGAGCAGCCCGGCTGACATGGCGACTATGCACACGACCGAGGGCTACGGGCCAGGCTCTGACCCGACGACAGCCGCTGTGCCGGAAGCCACAACCGCCCCGTCCGGCGTGACGTCGCCGACATCGGGCTCTTCCAGCTCTGTGATTATTTCACCGACGACTGCGGCGTCTCCGACGACGTCCGCATCCCCGGCAGGACAGACGTCCCCAGCTGCGCCGACGAGTTCAGCGTCCCCGACAGCGCCCACAAGCCCGACCGCGTCCTCGCCCCAGGAGATTGTCCAGGGCAGCGGCGGCCCGGCTTCAACCGCGACCAGCGGGGCAGCCGAGGTGCCTGGAGCAGGAGCATAAAAAGTGAATCGAAAAGAAAGAGAAACCTGAATGGAGCCGGATCGTGAGAGATCCGGCTTTATTCAGGTTTTTTCTGTCCCTCCCGGAACGGATGAATGAAAAGGGAAGATCGGCAATAGGATGGTTATAGCAGAGTTTCAGAGAGGGGGATCTTATGTCAGACGATATCAGAATGCCAGGCAGGAGGAAATGCGCCGTGAGAGCCATGGAAGGCCCAACAGCCGCCATCACAGCCGGAGCCTGCGGATTTCGCATGGAAAGCGATGTCCTGGAGGCGACAGCAGGAAAGGGGGAAATGATATGGCAGATGCGTTTACACTGACCGATTTTTTGATTGATATCAGCAAGGTAAGTTTCCTGTGCATGCTGGCATTCCTGATCCGGCCGCATTTGAAATTTGCCCACAAATTTTATTTTAACATCGGGTTAATTGCCGGAGTAATCGGCCTGCTCCTCGGTGAACAGGTTCTGGGCCGGTTTTCGCCGGTCTGTCTCACCTTTTCAAGCGGCTTTTCCCAGTGGTCGAATTTCCTTCTGGTTATTATTTTTGCCAGCACTTTTCTGGGATCCGCCGGCGCCGGAAACTTTGGACGTGACATTTTATGCACGACATGTCTGACCGGCTCCATTTTCATGATGCAGGTCATTGTCGGTATCCTGATTGCCGTTGGACTGTCGTTCTTCATGAAAGATCTTCCCATTGCCGTCGGACTTCTTCCCGTATCCGGTTTTTATGGCGGACAGTCATCGGCAGCGATCATGGGAGGCGTATTTGCGACGGAAGGCTGGGAGGACGCCCTGGCTATCGGCATCGTCTACGCCACCATCGGCATGTATGTGGCTCTGGTCTGCGGCATGTGGTTTGTAAACTGGGGAATCCGGAAGGGGTATTCCATCCGGAAGGCACACAATGAAAATGACCGGATACAGAGTGAAATCACAGGTCTTTTGGCACCGGAAGAAAGAAAACCCATTGCCAGAGCCATCACCAATTCCGGCGTCATGAGCCCTCTGGCCTTTCAGATCATGATTATCGGCCTTGTGATCGGAATTTCCAATATTTTCCGGGAGGCCATGATTGCTGTTTTCCCATTCTGGGAAAGAATCCCGCTCCATACCAACTGTCTCGTGCTCGGTGCGGTCATTGGGATTGGCCTTGGGAAGACAAAGTATAACCAGTATGTTGACCGCGGAACCATTCGTATGATTTCAGGCCTTTGCCGGGAATTTGTCGTTGTGCAGGCTGTCGCCACCCTGCGGCTCAGTGTTTTTGCCGATTTCTTCGTGCCGATCCTGATTTCCTCGGTCGTAATCTGTGCCCTGACGGCGTTCATGGCAATCTTCCTTTCAAAAAGATGGTACACCGAGAACTGGTTCGAGTTTGCATCCGGCATTTTCGGACAGTGCACCGGCTCTCTGACAACTGGTCTCGTCCTCATCAACATTATGGATCCGGAAGGCGATACACTGGCAGCGGAAGGCGTCTCCGGCTCCAGTACCATCGGCTCCTTCTGGCAGCAGCCGTATAATACCATCGGCGCCATCGCCATGATGTCGGCTCCCTTTGCCGTCCTTGGAGTTACTGGTGTAATCTTTGTTGTCCTGCTGGCAGCCGGCTTCCTGATTTTTGGGCGGCACGCGGCGAAGCAGAGGGCTTTATAGAAGGGGAAGAAGCAAAAGTGCCGGAAGTGCAGAAGTGCGAGGGCCGCAGAATACAAAAAGGGGCTGCCAAATTCATGGCAGCCTCTCTTTTCCCATCCATCAATCTTCCGTATAACGGTCATACCCTGTATAGGTCACGCGTCCCTCGGAGTCAGTGCAGTAGTAGACGCCGTCGGAGTCGGTCACGTTTTTCTTTTTCTTGGCCAGAAGCCCGCTGGTATTCACCAGGTACTCTGTCCCGTCATGGACGACGATTTCGTACTTGGTGCCGGATTCGGCCCTGAGCCGGCGGCCGTTGTCGTAGATGTAGTTGCCGTCTACGCCGTCGATGCCGCGTCCCTTATCGCTTCCCGACGATTTGAAGGCGTAGGTGTATGTATTGCCGTCCAGGTCAATGGTGGCGTTTCCGGTCTTGACGCGTCCGTTGTTTTCGTCCATGTAATAGACGCCCCAATCGTCCTCGTCGTCGCCGGGAAGGTCGTCCTCGGACTCGATGTCGTCGTATGCGAGAATCTCCTTGTTTTCCACCCTCATTTTCTTAAGGCCGGTCATCAGCTCGCCGTACTCGTTGAAGGCATAGACATCACCGCTGATGGTCTTTATCTGGCTGACAGCCAGATCCCCGTCGCTTGCCGCATAGAACCAATAGCTGGTGCCGTCAGAATAGCCTTCGGAGTCCATGTCCTCGTCGGGAACGGCCTCGAACCAGCCTGTCCGCAGGGAGCAGTCTTCCTCGTCGCCGTAGTAATGCCAGTGCTCGTCGCCGTCCTCCTGAACCCATCCGGTCTGGGCAGCGCCGTGCTCGTTAAAGTAATATTTCTTCCCGTTGATGGTTTCCTGGTCGCTCGTTTTCTTCTTTCCGGCTGCGGAGAAGTAGAACCAGTAGGACGGTTCAATATCGTCTTCATTGTCATAATCCTGAACGCTCGTATAGAGCCAGTTATTTACGATGAGAGCGCCGCCGTTGTTGTCACCGTCGCCGTAGTAGAGGGCGTCCTGCCATGCGCTTTCATCGGTGAGGGCCTCGCCGGACTCGCTGATCCAGCCGGTCAGCATCCTGCCGTACTCGTCAAAGACATATTTCTTCCCGCCGATCTCTTCAACGGCCGCTTTGCCGTTTTTGCTGCGGTACGCCCTTCCGTCGCTGCCGAAATAGTACCAGTTCACATCGTTCGGAACTGAACTGCTCTGCTGGGAGGTATTCTCCAGCTCCCGCCACTCGTTTTTCACCATGGCACCGGAGGAGTTTACATAATAGTAGTTTTCATTGATTTCGAGAAGTCTGCTGCGTACCATGTAGCCGTCGCTTCCAAGATAATAGCTGTGCCCGCCGTCTTCCTTCCAGCCATCCTTAAAAAATTCGCCGTTGTTCAGCGTATAGACCCACTCGCCGTTGTCCATGGTCCAGTCGGCAAGGGAGGTAAAGGCGGTTCCCAGTGTCATGAGTGCAGAAACGCCGATCACTGCGGCCCCGATCATTCGTTTTTTCATACGTGTTAAGCCTCCTGTGAGAGAATTTTTTCATATACCCGCTTCTTATAGCATACCATTAAAGCTGCATGTAAGTCCAGCAGAATTTGGGGGAATGCCGCGAAAAACGCGTGGCTAAATAAATTGTGAACAGCCTCTTTTTCTGGTATGATAGAAAGGAAAAGGGGATTGTGGTATGGAAGAAATACTGCCATCCCATATCAGGGCTTTATGATGCGGTTTACATAAAAATAATAAAAGGGAGAAAAAACATGGAAATTCAAGAAAACCGGATAATAACCAGAATAGAAACACTTGCAGCATTTAACATGACACCAGGAAATGGAATCACACGTTTTTCATACAGTGATCAGGACAGGCTGGCTCGAAATTATATCGAACAGCAGTGCAGCTTGATGGGGATATCTGTCCAGACCGACCCGCTCGGAAATATCCGGGCACGATACAATGGGCAAGATAATTCGCTTCCTCCTGTTTGGATTGGCTCTCATATTGACAGTGTCCGAAATGGAGGAAAGTACGATGGAGTTGTTGGGGTCATATCGGCTTTAGAGGTACTGAACGTCCTGTATGAGAATCAGATAACGCCTCTCAGGCCAGTGGAACTTGTTATTTTCGCAGAAGAGGAAGGCTCCAATTTTGGGACAACGATGATAGGAAGCAAAGCTATCGTTGGAAAATGTGATGAAGAGTATCTTAAGCAGCTTACTGCGGAAACCGGGCATACCGCATATGAGATGATACAATCCTTTGGACTTGCGCCGGAACATCTGGAACAGTGCCGCATTAAGAAAGGCCAGATTCATGCCATGATCGAGATGCATGTTGAGCAGGGGGCTGTATTGGACCGGAAAGGTCTGACAATTGGCGTAGTGCAGGCAGTTGCTGGTATGCGTACCTATCGGATAGAGATTACCGGAGAATCAAATCATGCCGGAGCAACTCCGATGAATATGCGGCATGACCCTATGACAGCGGCCGCAGAGTTAATATGTGATGTTGAAAAATATGCACAGGCAGAGGTCTATGAAACAACGGTTGCGACGGTTGGCGAGATTGCATGCATTCCAAATGCGTCCAATGTCATACCGCAGAAAATACAGTTCAGCGTAGATATCCGTGACGTACAGGAAGACGGTATCGAAAGCATGGCCGATTACCTCCGGTGCAGATGTACCCAGCTGGCATGTGAAAGGGGCGTATCAATTACAATCCATGAGATAGGCAGCTCCAAATGTATTCATCTCTCTCCCCGCATTACAGGGCTGATTGAAGACGTAACCCGTCAAAAGAAATTGCCGTATCAATGCATGAACAGCGGTGCAGTCCACGATTCGGCTATGCTGACGGAAATAACAGACGTAGGTATGATATTTGTCCCGAGCGTAAACGGGAAAAGCCATAATCCGCAGGAATATACAGAAAGTACCGACATTAAACATGGTGCAGAAGTCCTTTTGGAAACCGTATGCAGGCTGATGATGGAAAAATGATGAAAGGCATGCCTCACGGAATAAAAATGAAGCTTCCTATTCCCTGTGCAGATGTGAACATATTTTTCACAAAAATCTTTCTTGTTCCTGCCTTCTATTTTCGCTATAATAGAGGAAAAACGTGACAATAAGGAGAAACATATGGATTGCAGCCGATTTAAAGAAAATACGGAACGGGTGGTGGAGAGCTGTTCCCGCGTGATTGTCGGAAAGGAGAAGGCCATCCGGCTGATCTTCACAAGCTTTCTCTGTTCCGGCCATGTGCTGTTGGAGGACGTGCCGGGTACTGGGAAGACGATGCTGCTCAGGGCATTTGCAAAGACCATCGGCAGCGGGTTCAAGCGCATCCAGTTTACGCCGGACCTGCTTCCGTCGGATCTGACAGGAATCAATTTTTACAACCAGAAAACAGGGGAATTCGAGTTCCGCCAGGGCCCGCTGTTTACGAACATTGTGCTGGCGGACGAGATCAACCGCGCCACGCCGCGGACCCAGTCCAGCCTTTTGGAGGCCATGGAGGAGGGACAAATCACCGTGGACGGCATCAGCTACCGGATGGACGAGCCGTTTTTCGTCATGGCGACGCAGAATCCCGTGGAATCCTACGGAACTTTCCCGCTCCCGGAGGCGCAGCTTGACCGGTTTTTCATGAAAATCAGCCTTGGTTACATGACGAGGGAACAGGAGCTTGCCGTCATCGCAAGGAAGCCGGCGGCCGATATTTTAGAGACGCTGACGCCGGTGATTTCGCCGGAGGAGATTGCGGCCATGAAGGCAGAATTCCCACAGGTTGCTGTCTGTAAAGAGGTAGCCGGCTATATTATGGATCTGGTGGAAAAGACCAGGACAGAGAGCCGGTTCGTCACCGGCGTCTCGACCCGCGGCGCCATCGCCCTTTACCGCGCCTCCCAGGTGACGGCTGCCTGCGCCGGAAGGAACTTTGTGATTCCCGAGGATGTGCTGGAGACGGCGCCGTATGTCTTGAGCCACAGGATCATTTCCCGCGGCGGCGAGAGCTTCGAGGACGCCAAAAAATATCTGATGCGGCTGGCAGAGACGGTTCCTGTCCCGCTGGAGAACGTAAGATGATACTGTTTCTTGTTCTGTTTGCGGCCGTTTTGTATGCGGCCGAAAAATATTCGCTGGTTCACGCGTTCGACAAGGTGACCGTGGAGACGGCCACGGACCGGGTTTTGGTGGAGCCGGGAGAGGAATTTTCCTGGTTCCTCACGATTACCAACGGAAAACGGACAATGGTACCGTATTTGGGAGTAAGAGAGGCCGTCCCGGAGGGGCTGTATTTTTCGGAGACAGGAAAGCCGGTGGAGAAAAAGGATGTTTCCGGCTTAAGCTCCGTCCTCTATGTGGCGGGAAAACAGCAGGTGAAAATGGAAAGAAAGGTGGCGCTTCCCAGGCGCGGCCGGTATTTTTTCCGCGGTTCATCGGCGGAAGCCGGCGATTTCCTCGGCTTTAAAAGCATCTATGGCTACTATCCGGAACTAAAAGAGATGGTTGTGAAGCCGAAGGCGCTTCCCACGGCTTCCGTGGAGACGGTTCTTGGCGGTTTCCTCGGGGAGTATTCGGTGAAAAAAAGCCTGTTTGAGGATCCGATGATTACCATCGGCTTCCGGGAGTACACGGGAAGGGAGCCGTTCCGCTCCATAAGCTGGCTCCAGAGCGCCAAAGCCGGCCGGCTCATGGTGCGCCAGTATGACAGCACGGCAGACCTCTCCTGTACGGTTCTTCTCAACACGGACTGCGAAAATGAGGAGCGCCGGTCTGAATGGCTGGAGCTCTGCTATTCTGCGGCCAGGAACATCTGCGAGGAGCTGGAGCGGAAAAAGCTGGCCTATGATTTTAAGACCAACGGCATCATTGCCGGGGCCATGGGAAACTGGAACCAGGTGGGCGACGGCCTCGGGGCCGGCCATCTGGAGACGGTTTTAGAGGGGCTTGGGCGCATGACCTACGGCTGCCGGGAAAGTGCTGCGGAGTTTTTCTCCAAGGCGGCCAGAGGGCTTCCGGGAAAGCGGAATTTCATTATTGTGACGCCGGGGCGGGGCCAGTCCTTTGCCGCAGGGCTTTCCTGTCTGGAGGAGGCCTCCGGCGCCAGGGCGCTTGTGTTTGATGCAGCGGAAATGGAGGGGGAACATGGCCGTCTTGATTCTTAAATTCCTTACGGATCTGTCCTGGTACCTGGCAATCGTCTTTCCTCTGATGGTGGCGGCGCCAGTCCTTCTTAAAGTCATCCTTACGGCTGTTCCGGCGGCCTGGGCCGTGTGGCTCATGATAACCGGGAGAAAGCGGGACATGGGCGGCGGCGCCCAGGATGCGATCCTGTTTGAGGGAAAGCTTCTGGCGGTTGCTGCCATTCTGGAGCTTGCGATGCTGGGGGTCAGCCGGTGGCAGTCCCAGTGCGGCGTGTTTGTCCTGGCCTTCTTTGTTTTCGGAATCCTGCTTTTGAGGGTCAGCCGCGTTTCGGAAGCGGAACAGAGCAAGGCGAAGTTTCTGGGGCTTAACGGCCTGTATCTTTTTTTATTGGCCGTCTGCGCCTTCCTTCTTTCCATGCGGCCTGTCCGGGAGGCGGCAGTCTCCTTTGTGAGCGGCATGTACCGGTACCTGATCCTGCCGCTTCTGATTCTCATGGTGCGTGCCCTTGTGCTGGTATTTGAGATTCTCGGCCGGTTTATTCCGGCGCTTGAGCCTCTCTCTCAGTATGAGGCGGAGCTTACGCTCGAGACAGGGCTTGAGGCAGAGACGGCCCAGATGACTGTGTCGGAGACGCCGGTCTTTTTCAAGGTTTTCGGCATCCTGCTTGCGGCTGTGCTCGGTTTTTTATTTCTGCGTTACCTGTACCGGAAATTTTCCGACGTGGGCCGGTATGACGGGCGTGACAACGCCGGGACTTCCGTCCGGGAACAGCTTTCGCCGGGCGGTGAGAGGCAGAGCGGATGGGGGGAACTTTCCTCGGAACGGAATATCCGCTATTACTATCGGAAATTTTTAAAGTTGTGCAGAAAGCGCGGCCTCTATCCCGAGGGCATTGCGACGAGCCTGGCCGTAGAACAGGCGGCCCGCAGCTTGTGGCAGGAAGACGGGCTTTCGGCTTTCCGGGAACAGTATTTAAAGGTTCGCTACGGCGGCCATAAGGAAAGCAGCGAGGAGAAAAAGAGAGACAGGGAGCAGTACCGGAAGTTAAAAGCGGAAGAAAAGGAATACAGATAGAAAAAGGCCCCGTTTCGGCCGGTAAGATACCGGCCGGAGCGGGGTTTTTATGGGCGTTTTTCGCCTTTTTCCATATACTGCTTCGCATCTTTTAAGAAGCTGGCGACAATCAGAAGAATCACGGCGGCGATGGGAAAGGCCGCGATGATGGAGACGGACTGGAGATTTGCCATGGAGTTGTCGCTGAACACCAGGGCAATGGGGAACAGGATCAGCATGACGGCCCAGAAAATGATCACGGCGTTGTGGGGCTTTTCGTCTCCCGTGAGCTCCTTGTAGGTATAGCCGGAGGCCACCAGGGAGATGGAGTCAAAGCTCGTGGCATAAAAGGCAATCATAGCAAGGCCTAAAAGAATCAGGACGGCGGCCGGGAACGGGAGCGTCTGCACAATGGAGAGGATCACCGAATACAGGTCGCCGGTGGCTTCATAGAGGGCCATGACGTCAAGGCGTCCCGACTCCTGGAGCCCGAGGCTGTAATTCCCGAGGATGATGAAGCTTAAAAAGGTGCTTCCGAGGCTGTAAACATAGCCGCCTAGGATCGTCTGCCGTACCGTGCGGCCGCGGGAAATGCTGCCGATGAAAAACGGCGCCGCCACGCACCATACCATCCAGTAGGCCCAGTAAAAAATCGTCCAGTTCTGGGGGAATGACGTTTCCCTTAAAGGATCTGTATAGGTTGCCATGGAAAAGAAATTCTGAGCCAGGTTCCCGATGGCGGAAAAGCCTGTCTCAAGGATATACCGCATTTCACCGCCGAAGAACAGGACATAGGCCAGAAGGGCAAAAAACAGGTACATGCAGGCAGCGGCCAGTCTGGCAATGCCTTTCATCCCGCCGGCCACGGACACCGTATAGACGATGCAGGTCACGATCAGGATGGCGATGGTGATCCATTTGGAGGACGGAATGCCAAAAAGCGTGGAAACAATCTGGGAGAGGAGCGGCGTCGCCAGTCCGAAGGTCGTGGCCGTTCCGGCTAAAAGGGCAAACAGTGCCAAAAGGTCGATGAGGCGGCCCCAGAAGCCGTCGACGCGGGAACCGAGAAGCGGCCGGCACGCCTCGGAATATTTCTGCTTTTTGCAGCCGCGCACATGGATCATGAAGCCGAAGGCCACGGCTAACACCAAATAAAACCCCCAGGGGATCGGCCCCCAGTGGAAGATCGGGAAGGTACTCGACCAGATCTGCATGCTGCCGAGCTCGGCAAGGTGCGGATCGGAGGCGTAGAGGATCCACTCACAGAGGGAGTAAAAGAGGATGTCGGCGGCCAGACCGGCGGTAAACATCATGCTGCCCCATGTGAAGGCAGAATATTTCGGCTTTTCTCCCGGCTTTCCGAGACGGATATCCCCGTATCTGGAGAAGGCCAGATAGAGGGAGAGGAGAAAGATGCCGAGGCCGATGACGAGATAATAGAGGCCAAGGGTGTCTCCTAAAAGAAAACGGATCCATTCCAGGAGCTTTTTTGAGGATTCCGGAAATGCCGTAAAGCTTATAAAAAGGAACAGGATCAGGGCAAAGGGGATGACGGCAGCCGGCCAGTCAATCTGCTCCCTCAGCGGGCGGCTTGCTTGTTTTTTGTTGTCCATATGTTTACCTCTTGCGTTCAAAAAAATGATTTATTACTAATTATTGAACATTATAGCATTGCCGGGGAGAGAATGCAAGGGGCAGTTTCTGAACTTTCTCTTACATATGTAAAAAATACTTGACATTATAAAAGAAATATTGTACCTTATGGTTAAAGGAGGCGGATACATGAAAAATCTACGAATGAAAGCGGCCAGGGCGGCGAAGGACATGTCCCAGAGCGAGCTGGCCGAGAAAGCAGGCGTTACGCGGCAGACTATCGGGATGATTGAATCAGGAGAATATAATCCGACGTTGAACCTGTGTATTAAAATCTGCCGCGTGCTGGACAAGACACTGGATGAACTTTTCTGGGAGGAGGAATAGTATGGACGAACGTGTAAAAGGAGAGTACAGACAAATTTATTCAGAGCTTTTAAGCATCATTCTTGTATTTACGGCCGTATCTCTTTTGGTGAAATTTTTCCTTTTTGATGCGGCGGTGTCGGAGTGTGTGACGGAATTCGTGATCCTTGTGTTTTCACCGGTTTACCTGGCTGTGCGCCAGTTCATGCGCGGCATCGGCCCGGAGGATGCGGTACCGGCAAAGCGGCAGAAAATCCGGTTTTTCTGTGCCCTGGGCGGCGCAGGTCTCGGAGATCTTGCGGCGTCGGCCGCCCAGGGCTGCCTGACAGACGGCGGCGTATGGGGGAATTTCCTGATCTTTATCGTTTTCTTTACCCTGGTATATTATGCGTCGGGAAAGATTGGGAAACATTTCTCGGAAAAGACGGCGAAGCAGTATGAGGACTGATGGGAAGGAGATACTTTCTTCTGAAGAAAGGTTTCGAAAGGAGAGTTCCGGGGCCGGCCTCGCCATCAATTTGGCGCAGGCCGGCTCTTTGTCCTTTTTACGGGATCTTCAAGGATAGACGAAAGCAGCCGCCAACTACTGCGAATAGTTGACGGCTGAACTCAGTTTAGCTGTAAACGAATGAGGGAGGGGCGCTTCTCTGGCGTCCCCCTTTTCGGTTATCAATATGACACATCTGGCGAAGCGTTTCAAAGATTTTTTTATTCATTCGTCCAATACGAGGAAAACTCCTATCGCACCTTCACAGTCTCCGCAATCACAAATCCCATCTTTTTATAAAGGGAAACAGCCCTCTCGTTCCATGCTGCCGCGTGGAGAAATATTTCTTCTCCTGCGGTGCCGCCGTTCGCTGCCTGCCGGTTCCTGATATGATGCATCCCCCAGAGCAGCAGCGCCTTGCCGATTCCCATCCCCTGACATGGCTTTGCCACAAACAGATCGTCGATTTCGTTCCCGTAACAGGAGACGGCGCCTGCAATCGCGCCGTCCCTGAAATACAGAAACGTGTGCTCTGCATTGCCAGACATTTGGGAAAAGTCAGAAAGGTAATTGAACGGTTCAATCTCCAGGGCTTTCCGCATTTCATAAAAGCATTCATTGTACCGCGCCTGATATTCCGGCCAGAAGCGTTCCTCGAAAGGGACGCAGCAGATCCCGGCTTCTTTCTTTGGCATTTCCGTACAGACCATGGTGTATGCGATGATTTCTTTCATTCCGGCGCCTCCTGGAAGAATCGTTCTGTTCCCGCAGGTTTACGGGAGGAAGTTCATAAACAGCGTAATCAGGATGCTGTTGATAAAGTCGATGAACAGGCTGCCAACCAGCGGCACGACGAAATATGCCGTCGGGGACGGGCCGTATTTGGAGGTTACGGCCTGCATGTTCGCCATGGCGTTGGGCGTAGCACCCATTCCGAAGCCGCAGAAGCCTGTCGTCATGACAGCAGCATCGTAGTTTCTGCCAAGAAGCGTGAAGACGATGAAATAGGCGAAGAATGCCATCAGAACCGTCTGTCCGGCCAGCATGACAACCATCGGGAGAGCCAGCTCTGCAAGCTGCCAGAGCTTTAAGCCCATCATGGCGAGGCCAAGGAACAGGGAGAGGGAGAAGCTGCCGATGGTGCTGATCTCCTCCATGGGGACATCCTTTTCGCGCACGTCCATGACATTGCGGATGGCGGCTGCCACAACCATGGCGCCTATGTAGCTGGGGAACGACATGGGCTGTCCCATGATCGTGATTTTCTGGAGCAGGGAGGACACGACGGTTCCGGCGCCGATGGCGATAGCCAGGTACAGGGACGCGTCCAGGAAGCGGCGTGAGTCGATGGCCCCGGTCACTTCATTTTTGTCCACAACCACCTCGTTGGAGCCAGTGGCGCTTTCCGTGGAATGCAGGTTCAGAGAGTGGATTCTGCGGTAAGCGATGGGGCCGCCGATGACGCAGCCGGCCACGAGGCCGAAGGTGGCAGACGCGATGGCAACCGCGTGGGCGCCGGTCACACCGGCAGTTTCCAGAACGGGGCCAAAGGCACCTGCGGTGCCGTGCCCGCCGACCATCGGGATGGAGCCGGTAGCAAGCCCCAGCCGCGGGTCAAGATGGAAGGCTGCCGCAAGGGCGCTTCCCAGGACGTTCTGGAGAATTACCATGAGGACTGCCAGACCAAGGAAAAGGAAGACCTGGATGCCGCCCTTTTTTAGCAGGCGGAAGCAGGCCGTAAAGCCGACGCTGCAAAAGAATACGGTCATAAAAAAGTTCTGAAGCGTAGCATCAAAGGAAATCTCAAGGATTCCGGCGGAACGCAGGATTACATGAACCAGGGCGTAGACGACGCCTCCCACCACAGGCTCCGGAATGCAGTATTTTTTGAGAACCGGGAAAAGCCCCGTAAGCACACGGCCAAGGAGCAGCACGACGGCTGCTACGGCCACAGCCTGATACATGTTCAGTTCAATCGAAAACATGAAAACACCTCCATATGAATTTTTAAGACTCGTTCTCTTTCTATTATTTATACGAAAGAGTTGTCTGCATGGAAAGATTTTACAGGCTTTCTCTCAAAAAACTTCAGAAAAAGACAAAAAGCCTGCAAAAAAATTGCAGGCCATGGCCGGTTACTGCCGTTCGGCCTCCAGCATCAGACCGTCGATGAAGTTTTTGATGCTGACCTTTCCGCCGCTTTTCCGTTTGCCGCGGAGATAATCCATTTCTGCCTTGATTTCTTCAAAGGAAAACAAGGTGCCGGAATAGCTTGTGAAGGTTTCGTTTAAGAAGTCCTCGATCCCCATGTGGGCAATGTTGGACATTCCGGCGGCAATGGCCCGGCGGATCCGCTGTTCCATATTTTTCGGCGAATCGCTTAAAAGCTCGCAGGTATGGCCGATGTTGAGCTGGGAAGCAGGAATCCGGTTTTCATAGAGATATTCACAGATTTTTATGATGTCTGGGCAGCCCTTTTCTCCGGACATGCCGAGACGGTTTAAGATGTAGCGCAGCTTCTTTAAATAAAGATGGAGCTCATTTTTCTCCCTGGTTTCCGGCGCCATGTCGCTTAAGAACATCCGCCGGATGTTGTTCAGGGTCTGCTCGTTTTCAAGCTGATGCCGGACATTTTTTAAAACAGACGTCACCTCGATGATGTTGATGGGCTTGCTGATGAAAAAATCAATGCCGGCGCTGTATGCCTTGCTGACAAGCTCCTTGGCGGATACCTGGGAGATCATGATGCACTTGATCTGACGGTTCTGGCGGCGCAGCTTCTGGACAAATTCGACGCCGTCCATCACCGGCATGAAAAAGTCCACCAGGATGACGTCCGGCCTGGCCCGCAGAATCTCCTCCACATCGGCGGGCTGGCCGCCGCAGTCGCCGCAGACCTCTCCGAGGTCGTGATCCTCGATGATATCCTCCAGGATGCTGATGACAGAAATGTCGTCCTCCACAATATAGATTCTCAAAAGAATGTACCTCCCTTCAGGGCCTTAGCAGGTATATGCAGGGTGAAGACGGCGCCCTTTCCTGGTTCTGACTCCACGCCGATGGCGCCGCCGAATTTTTCTTCCACGGTCATTTTGACGCCGCAAAGGCCGACTCCCCGGTAAATGTTTCCGGTTTCCTGATTGAATTTGGTGGAATAGCCCATTTTGAAAATATTGGGCAGATGGCGCGGCGAAATGCCGGGGCCGGAGTCGATGACCGTGAAAATGACGGTATCGCCGTCGATGTGCTCCCGGAGAGAGACGGTTCCTGTGCTCTTTTTTGAGGCGATGGCCTCAACGGCGTTTGTCACCAGGTTTTTTAACACGGCCATCAGGGCATAGTGCTCCCCGGTGACGAAATTATCCTGGCAGGAAAAATCCAAAGAAAGCCGCAGCCCCAGGCTTTCCGACATCCGATGAGTCGTCTCCTCCAGGATGCGGAAGATGTCTTTAAGCTCCATCTGCTTTTCATCGTACTCGGCGGAGATTTCCTGTTCGATGCCCTGGATAATCCGCATATAGTCCTTTTTGATTTCATGAACGTCGCGGGCAATGGAAAGGGCCGTCCGCCTGGTTTCCTCCGGCACGTCAAGCCCCTGGAGCGTCTCGTAAAGCCGGTAGGCGCCGCTCATGATGGACTCGATTTCCTCAGAATTTTTCCGCATAAAGTAGACTTCATTTTTTAAATTGGCCGTCATGAGGAACAGGCGGCGATACCTGTCTTCGTGCTCGGTGCGGGAGAGAAGGGCCCGGTACTGGGCCTCGGCAGTCAGGCAGAGGCCGGCAAGGAGCGTGCGGAAAACGGCGATGAAAAAGAGGGAACCGGCCGTGAAGAAAAAGGGCACGTAGCCGGTTAAAAGCTCCTGAAGGGTGAGCTCCGCCAGATTGGAGAGAAAATCACAGAGCAGGATGGCGGGAAACAGCCGCTTCCAGCCTGCCGTATATTTGCTTTTTATGAACAGCCGGAAAAGCAGGCCGTAAACCAGATAAAAAAGCGAGCCGGGAACCAGAAAAAGGACGGCTTTCCCCGGCAGGCTCCCAAGGGCAAAGAAGAGCAGGGCAGCCCGGACGAAGAAAACCATGACGGCTGTGGCCGCACAGGTTTTTACGGTTCCGGCGCTTTTTCCGATGGTCATGAGCAGGACAGGAAGGAGAAGGACAGAGGCAGAAACGCGGAAGTTGGGCGTAAAAAGATTCCAGTAAAGCTGCGAAGATGCGGCGACGACGGTGCCTGTCAGTAAAATGCGTTTCCGGTTTCCCATGGCTCCCTCCTGAATATGTTCATAAGTCTGCCTAAAATCATACGGTACGCCGGGAAAAATGTCAATGCGGATGCTTAAGATTCTTTCCTTTTCACGGCGGAAAACATGAAAAAATAAAGCGGAAATTTGAGATTTTTGTATTGTAAGAAACCAGCCGGTAGATTATAATGAAGTTATGAGAAAGAGTTGTTCCGGGAGACTATCGGGGCAGCGGAAACTATGTGATGCAAATTTGAGGAGGAAAGAACATGAAACCTTATCATGAAATGTCGAAAGAAGAGCTTGCGTCCTTAAAGGAGCAGCTTACGGCTGTTTACAAGGAGTACCAGGGAAAGAACCTGAAGCTCAACATGGCCCGCGGAAAGCCAAGCTCCGAGCAGCTTGACCTCTCCATGCCGATGCTTGACGTTTTAAACAGCAAGAGCGACTATATGAGCGTAGACGGTGACTGCAGAAACTACGGCGTCCTGACAGGAATCCAGGAGGCAAAGGAACTCATGGGCGGAATGATGGATGCTCCGGCTGAGAACATCATCATGTACGGAAGCTCGAGCCTTACGTTAATGTACGATACCGTATCCCGTTCCTATTCCCACGGCGTTATGGGAAATACCCCGTGGTGCAAGTTAGACAAGGTGAAATTCCTCTGCCCGGTTCCGGGATATGACAGACATTTCGCAATCACCGAATACTTCGGTGTCGAGATGATCAACATCCCGCTTCATGACGACGGCCCGGACATGGACATGGTAGAGCAGTACGTCAACAACGATGAGAGCGTAAAGGGTATCTGGTGCGTGCCGCTTTACTCCAACCCGAGCGGACAGTCCTATTCGGATGAAGTAGTAAAACGCTTCGCAAACCTGAAACCGGCGGCAAAAGATTTCCGTATTTACTGGGATAACGCTTACTGCGTACATCACCTGTATCCGGATCATCCGGATCATGTGCTGGATATCCTCTCCGAGTGCGAGAAGGCAGGAAACCCGGATATGGTTTACAAGTTCGGTTCCACGTCCAAGGTGACGTTCCCGGGCGCAGGTATCTCCGCCATTGCCACCTCCAAGGCAAACATCGAGGATATCAAGAAGCAGATGAACAACCAGTTAATCAGCCACGACAAGATGAACCAGCTCCGTCATGTGAAATTCTTCGGAAACGTAGAAGGCTTAAAGGCCCATATGGCAAAGCATGCTGACATTCTCCGTCCGAGATTCGAGGCTGTTGACGAGATTTTAAATAAAGAGCTTAAGGGTCTGGAGATCGGAACCTGGACGAAGCCCAACGGCGGCTACTTCGTATCCTTCAACGCCATGGACGGCTGTGCCAAGGCCATCGTTTCCAAGTGCAAGGAGGCAGGCGTTGTCATGACAGGCGCAGGCGCTACATATCCTTACGGAAAGGATCCGCACGACAGCAATATCCGTATTGCCCCGTCCTTCCCGACGCTTGACGAGTTAAAGCAGGCCGCAGAGATCTTCTGCGTATGCGTGAAGCTTGTAAGTGTTGAGAAGCTTCTCGAGGCATAAAACCCAAATTTGCCATTTGACTTTACACAGACATAAAACGAACAGAATGCCGGCCCCGGAAACGGGATGCCGGCATTCTGTTCGTTTTTTGTTCCACAGGAAAGGCTGCCTGCCGCTTGCGGGATTCTTTTTTCCGTGCAGACATACCCATAAGTCCCTTTACATTTTCCGCGGGCTATACTAAAATAATGTAGGAGTCAAAAAGTATTTTGACTCCCATAATACCGGATTTATCAGAAAATGGGGAAAACTATGAAAGATACAAAAGGAAAGCAGGCACTGCTTAAAGAAGGCGGCGTGTATCTGATTTTCGGCGTGCTGACGACTGCCGTGGATTACGCCATATCCAACTATCTTTTTTATATGGCAGGAATGGGAGCCGTTTTTTCCCAGACGATTGCCTGGATCGCGGCTGTGCTGTTCGCCTTCGTGACGAACAAATGGTGGGTGTTTCACAGCAGGACTTTAGAGCCTGCGGCCGTGTGGCGGGAGTTTGTCTCCTTTGTGGCCTGCCGGATTGCCACGTTTCTTTTTAACCTGGTGGCCGTCGCCGTCATGGTGGACTGGATGAAGATTGACTTTTTCATCAGCAAGCTGGTGATCTCCGTGGCCGTCGTGGTTTTAAATTATGTGTTCAGCAAAATTTTGATCTTTGCCAAAAAGAATGACGAAAAATAAAAGGAGTATTCCTTGATGGAACAGAATGATATAAAGAAAATTTCCGAGGAAATGGAAGAGATCCTGGGAGCCGCGGGGGCCGGCAGGCCAAAGTCCCCTCGGAAGCCGGAGGAAGCCGGAGAGGACTTCTGGCTGGATGATGCCATGGATCCCTTTGATATGGAGGCGTTTGAGAAAGAGGCAGCGGCATTCTCCGAAGAGGGGATGCTATCCCGAAAGGATTCGGCCGGAGCCGGTGAGGAGCCGTCTGTCCGCGAGTCTATGGCTGCTTCCGATGGGGAGCCGTCTGTCCGCGAGGTTATGGCTGCTTCCAATGGTGAGCCGTCTGTCCGCGAAGTTACGGCTGCTTCGAACGCAGAGCCGCCCGTCCGCGAAACCATGGCCGGATCCAGCGCAGAGCCGTCCGCGCCCGAAGCCTCGTCTGCTTTCGGCGCAGAGCCGTCTGCCCCGGAGGAGACGGCCGCCGTCCCGCCTTCTGCCGCCTCCCAGGCGTCAAAATCCAGAAGGCGTGGAAATCCTGTGAAAACGAAGGAGGACGCGTCCATCGTCCGCCCCGGCGACGGGCTTCTTGTGGCGTTTTTTGTGCCGATAGTCATCATGCTCATCATCTACGCCCAGCGGGGGATTTTCCCCTTTGGAGAAGAGAGTTTCCTGCGTACCGACATGTACCACCAGTATGCGCCGTTTTTCTCCGAATTTCAGTATAAACTGAGAACCGGCGGCAGCCTGCTTTACAGCTGGGACGTAGGCATGGGCGTCAACTTTGCGGCCCTCTATGCTTACTATCTGGCAAGTCCGTTAAACTGGCTGATTTTACTCTGCCCGAAGGCCTATATCATCGAATTCATGACGTACATGATCGTCATAAAGACGGGCCTTGCAGGCTTAAGCTTTGCCTGGTATTTAAAGAAGCACTGCCGGACGAGTACCATCGGAATCGGCATGTTCGGGATTTTTTATGCCCTTTCCGGCTACATGGCCGCATATAGCTGGAATATCATGTGGTTAGACTGCATCCTGCTGTTTCCGCTCATTGTCCTGGGGCTTGAGAGGCTCGTAAAGCGCGGCCGCGGCTTTTTATACTGCCTGACGTTAGGACTTTCGATCCTTTCCAATTATTATATCTCCATCATGACGTGCATTTTCCTGGTGCTTTACTTCATTGCGCTGTTAATTCTGGAGCGGCCTGGGAAATTTAAGAAATACGCGATGGCATGCCTGCGGTTTGCCGTCTACTCGCTGCTCGCCGGAGGGCTGGCGGCCATCGTCCTGCTGCCGGAGATTTTCGCCCTTCAGGCTACGGCTTCGGGGAATTTCACCTTCCCGTCCGCCTGGAGTTCCTATTTCTCCATCTTCGACATGATCGCCCGCCATATCGGGAACGTACAGTCGGAAATCGGGCTGGATCACTGGCCGAATATCTACTGCGGCGTGGCCGTGCTGATGTTTTTCCTCATGTACCTGGCCTGCCGGAAAATATCCGTGAAGGAGAAGAGCGTTTACTGCGGCCTGCTGCTGATCTTTTTCGCCAGCTTCTCCATCAACGTCTTAAATTTCATCTGGCACGGCTTCCATTACCCCAACAGCCTGCCGTGCAGACAGTCGTTTATCTATATCTTTTTGATGCTGTTTATCTGCTTCCGGGCATTTCTGCACTTAAAAACCATGCCCCGGAGCCATGTGGCGGCCTCCTTTTGGGGCGCAGTCTGCTTCGTCCTTCTGGCGGAAAAGCTGGTGGAGCAGGAGCACTTCCACTTTGCGGTTTACTATGCGGCGATCCTGTTTTTGTCCATTTACACAGGGCTCATCTACATGTACCGGCGCGGAAGGCGCGGCCTGGCCGTGTTTCTGGCGCTGACGGTGGTGTCGGTGGAAGCGGCCGTCAACATGACGGTCACGAGCGTGACGACGACGAGCCGGACGGCCTATACGGCCGACAATGAGGATGTGAGGTTCCTGGCGGAGACGCTCCAGCCGGCGGAGGACTTTTACCGGGTGGAGAAGAAGACGCGGAAGACGAAAAACGACGGGGCATGGATGAATTTCCCGTCCGTCTCCCTGTTTTCGTCCACGGCCAACGCAGATCTCACGAAATTTTTCAAGCGCATGGGCTGTGAGGCGTCCACGAACGCTTACAGCATCACCGGCAGCACGCCGCTCGTGGACATGCTGCTGTCCGTCCGCTATGCGCTGTATTCCGAGCGGATGGAAAACACGGATATCATGATGTATCTCAGAGAATCCGGGGAGACATACCTTTACGAAAATATTTACACGCTGCCCTTGGGCTTTGTTGTCCCGTCGGATCTGGAAGAAAACTGGCTGTACCAGATGGACAACCCGGCGGACGTGCAGAACGACCTCTGCGGCGTGCTTGGCTCCGATCCTGTGCTGGCGCTTGTGGACGGAGAGATGACGGGAAACACCTACCGATTTACGGCAGACATCACAGGCGAATATTACGCCTATGTGGCAAATAAGCAGGTGAAGGACGTGAAGGCGTCCCTGCCCACGGGCCAGAAGAGCTTTTCCAACACGGACAGGGGATATTTCCTGGAGCTTGGCACCATTGCCGACGGAAACGAAGTGACGTTTACGGCCGGCCAGACAGGCGAACAGTTAAATGTCTTCGTCTACCGGTTTTCCGAGAGGGCGTTCATCTCCGTCTATGAAAAATTAAACGAGATGCCCATGCACCTTACAAGCTGGACCGATACGGAGCTTTCCGGAACCGTCGATGCGGCGGAGGCCGGTATGTTTCTTACGACAATCCCTTACGACGAGGGCTGGACGGTGACGGTGGACGGGGAGCCGGCCGTGACGAAGAAGGCGTTCGAGGCCTTTCTGGCCCTGGATCTTCCCGAGGGACAGCATGAAATCCATTTTTCCTATTTCCCGAAGGGCTTAAAGGGCGGCATGATCCTTACAGGCGCCTCAGCCGCGGTTCTGCTGCTTTTATATCTGATCCGCAGACAGACGGATAAACAAGACAAAAAAGATACAAGGAGGACAAATCCATGAAGCTTTGGGGAGGACGATTTACAAAAGAGACAGACGCGCTTGTCCACAATTTCAACGAATCCATTTCCTTTGACCAGAAATTTTACCGCCAGGACATCCGGGGCAGCATTGCCCATGTGACGATGCTGGCAAAGCAGGGCATTTTAAGCGCAGAAGATAAGGAGGCCATCGTTTCCGGCCTTGAGGGGATTTTAAGCGACCTGGAAACCGGCCGCCTGGAAATCACGACGGAGTACGAGGACATCCATTCCTTTGTGGAAGCGACGTTAATCGAGCGGATCGGCGAGGCCGGAAAGCGCCTGCACACGGGGCGCAGCCGAAACGACCAGGTGGCGCTTGACATGAAGCTCTACACCAGGGACGAGATCGACGAGCTGGACGGGCTTTTAAAGGGGCTTCTTTCCGAACTTCTGACACTCATGGAGGACAATCTCCACACGTATATGCCGGGTTTTACCCATCTCCAGAAGGCACAGCCCGTGACCTTATCCCACCACCTCGGCGCGTATTATGAGATGTTCCGCCGTGACAGGGGACGTCTCCTTGATATCCGGAAGCGGATGAATGTCTGCCCCCTTGGCTCCGGCGCCCTGGCCGGTACCACCTATCCCCTCGACCGGGAATACACAGCAGAGCTCCTTGGCTTTGACGGCCCCACCTTAAACAGCATGGATTCCGTCTCCGACCGGGATTACCTGATCGAGCTTCTTTCGGCACTCTCCATCATTGCCATGCATTTAAGCCGGTTCTCCGAGGAGATCATCATCTGGAACAGCAACGAGTATCAGTTTGTGGAGATGGACGATTCTTACAGCACCGGAAGCAGCATCATGCCCCAGAAGAAGAACCCGGATATCGCCGAGTTAATCCGCGGGAAAGCCGGCCGCGTCTACGGCGCGCTCATGTCTCTCCTTACGGTGATGAAGGGGATCCCGCTGGCTTACGATAAGGATCTCCAGGAGGACAAGGAGCTGACCTTTGACGCCATCGACACGGTGAAGGGGTGCCTGCTCCTGTTTACAGGCATGGTTTCTTCCATGACCTTCAGGAAAGATAAAATGGAGGCCAGCGCAAAGCGCGGCTTTACGAACGCCACGGATGCTGCCGACTATCTGGTGAACCACGGCGTGCCGTTCCGCGATGCCCACGGCATCATCGGCCAGCTTGTCCTCATGGCGATAAACGAAGGGAAATCCCTGGATGAACTGAGCCTTTCGGAGTACAAGTCTGTCTGCCCGGTATTTGAAGAAGATATTTATGAGGCAATTTCCATGAAAACATGCGTGGAGAAGCGCACCACCATCGGGGCGCCAGGCGCCGATGCCATGAAGCGTGTCCTTGAAATTTATAAGAAAGAGCTGGAAGCGTAGAAGATGCGACGAGGGCCACAGACAAATCTGCAGGTTTTGATTTGTCTGCGGCCCCCGTGTCATATTTAGAGAAGGAAGGCCAACTAATGGCCTCAAAAATAAGAAAATGTCATAAGTAAATAAAGTTAATCGGTCGGTTCACAGTTTTCCCAGAGATCTTTAATTTCCATCATCCCATGTCACCCCTTTGAATTTGTAAACAGCCTCAGCCGTTTCTGAGGTATTTCCTGATTGCGAGTATAGTGTAACACCAGATAATATAATTGTAAAATGTTTATTTGTTTGATATAATGTAAATAAATAATAACATTTATGACGAGGGCAGGCCATATGACATTTCTGGAAATCGAAGCATTTTTAAACATTGTACAGTACGGAAGCTTCTCCGCCGCAGCCGAAAAGCTCTACGTGACGCAGCCGGCCCTGGGCCGCCGGATCCGCGCGCTGGAAGAGGAGTTGGGCTATCCGCTTTTCGTGCGCGGAAAGGGCGTCCGCCATGTGACGCTGACGAGGCAGGGGCAGGCCTTCATCGGGCTGGCCTACCGCTGGCAGGCGCTCTGGAATGAGACCCAGGAGGAGGCGCTTTTAGGCCATGAGAAAAACTTTTATGTCGCCAGCGTCGGGAGTCTTTTGACCTTCATGCTGCCGAATGTGTTCCAGACCTTTATGAAGGAACACCCGGAATGCAGCCTCCATGTGTCGACGATCCACTCCAGCGAGGCCTATCCCCACGTCAGCAACAAGAGTGCCGACATCGCTTTCATTACCGACCCGATCTATTCGTCCCAGGTGAAGACCGAGCTGTTTTTTGAAGAGGAACTGTGCCTGGTGGCCGGAACGGAGCTGGGGCTCCCGCCGTCCTTAAAAATCAGCCAGCTTGACTCCCGCCACGAGATCCGCACCCGCTGGGACAGGAATTTCGATGCCTGGCACAATTACTATTTCGGCAACTCCTCGGTGCCGCGGATGTACCTGGATGAGATGGGCTTTCTCCAGTATTTTGCCCAGAGCGGCGATAACTGGGCGTTTCTGCCGGTGTCCATCGCCAGGAGCATGAAGGACACGGCGCCGATTTCCATTCACGAACTGGATGTGGAGCTTCCGAAACGGACGCTTTACTACCTCTACCGCGTCCAGGACGCCTCGCCCTACCAGGAGCCGCTTTTGGAGCTTTGCAGGAAGCGGCTCAGGGAGGAAGACGGCGTGACGGTGCGGGAGGTTTCCTAGAAAGGAGGAGACGACATGAAGAAGGCAAACCGTTTATTGGCAGTGCTGTTTGCGGCAGATTTGCTGGCTTTAACGAATTACAGAGAAGCTGTGGATAGCATAGCGCGCACGTTTTCCTTTGATGAGGTCCTGTTTTACTGGTTTTATCTGATTCCGGCGGCGTATCTTCTCGGCGGTTATTTTCTGGGACAGCTTCTTCTGTTAAAAGGAAGCGTGCGCCTGAACGGGACAGTAAAAAAGGGATTTCTTGCTGCTGTGACGGCTCTTCTTGCGGCTTATCTGGCCGCAGACATCCTGTCGACGATCCACAACTTTTTCCCGGTACTTCCGGAACAACTGTCCAGCAGGCTGGGGTACCTTGTCGTGTGGGTCTACAATAACTGTCTGCCGGCATTTTTTGTGGCGGGGATGATTCTGGCGGTGTGTGCGGTGAGTTTTAGGAAGGGGGAATAACCCCTTCCCATTTTACGGCGCCACCGCCACCTTAATCACCCCGTCACGTCTCCCCTCAAAGATCTCATACCCCTTTTCAATCTCCTTAAGGGAAACCCGGTGGGTAATTAACGGCGTCATATCAATGCGGCCGGCCTCAATGAGCCGCAGGATTTCCTCACAGTCGCATCCGTCCACGCCGCCTGTTTTAAAGGTCAGATTCTTCCCATACATCTCAGGAAGCGGCAGTGTCTGCGCCTCGTCATAGAGCGCCACCACCACAACGACGGCGTTGGGCCTGGCCGCCTGCCAGGCGAGCTTAAAGGTTTCGGCTGTTCCGGCAACCTCCATCACCACGTCGGCGCCGCCGTGTTCACTGTGGGCCTTTACAAACGCTTCCAGATCCGTCTCATGGGGATTTACGACAGTCACCTGGGGATAGTGCTGTTTCACGAAGGCGATCCGTCCCTCATCCACCTCGGCCACGATGACGCGGCCGGGGTTTTTTAACAGCACGCAGGCCAGGGTACAGATCCCCGTAGGCCCGGCACCTAAAATCAACACCGTATCGCCCTCTTTGATTTCCCCGATCTTCGCGGCCCAGTAGCCGGTAGCCAGGATATCGCCTGTAAAAAGCGCCTGCTCGTCGGAGACAGAGTCCGGGATTTTCGTAAGCCCCTGGTCGGCATATGGCACGCGGACAAACTCCGCCTGGCCGCCGTCGATCCGGCAGCCGAGGGCCCAGCCGCCGTCGGGATCCGTGCAGTTGTTCACATAGCCATGGAGGCAGAAAAAGCACTGTCCGCAGAAGGTCTCCACATTGACGGCCACCCGGTCGCCGGGGCGGACATTTTTTACCTCTTTACCGATTTCTTCCACGACGCCCACCATCTCGTGCCCCACAGTAATCCCCGGTACGGCCCTGGGCACGGAACCGTGCTTGATGTGCAGATCGCTGGTGCAGATGCTGGAGAGCGTCACCCGCACGACGGCGTCCCTGGGGCTTAAAAGCGTTGGCCTCGGCTTTTCAGCCATGGAAAATTTCCCTGTTCCTTCATATATATATGCCAGCATGATAGTTATCCTTTCTGAAAAAAACTGCGGCCGCCCCATCCCGGGAACGGCCGCAGCCGCAAGCCGTAAGGCTTTACCGCTTGTTGCTCTTTTTCCAGATATGCATCTTCTCTGCGTTTTCGATCAGTTCATCGCGGAACTGCGGGTGTGCGACGGAGATGATGGCCTCGGCCTTCTGCCAGGTGGAAAGGCCCTTTAAATTCACCTTACCGTACTCGGTCACGAGATAGTGGACGTTGGCGCGGGTGTCGGTGACGATGGAGCCCGGATTTAACGTCGGCAGGATCCTGGACTTTAACTGGCCGTCCTTCGTGGTAAAGGTGGAAGAACAGCAGATAAAGCTCTTTCCGCCTTTGGAAAGGTAAGCGCCCAGGACGAAGTCAAGCTGTCCGCCGGCGCCGCTGATGTGTTTGAGCCCGGAGGACTCGGCGTTGATCTGGCCGAACAGGTCGAGATCCACGGCGTTGTTGATGGAAATAAAGTTGTCGAGGGATGCGATGGTGCGGACATCATTCGTATAGCTGACAGGCGCAGACATACATTCCGGGTTCTTGTTCAGATAATCATAGAGCTTCTTCGTGCCGGCGCCGAAAGCGTAAACCTGGCGGCCCTTGTCGATGCCCTTTCTTGCGCCGGTGATCTTTCCGGCCTTTGCAATGTCGACAAAGGCATCCACATACATCTCCGTATGTACGCCGAGATCCTTAAGGTCAGACTTTGCGATCATGGAGCCGACGGCGTTCGGCATGCCGCCGATGCCAAGCTGTAAGCAGGCGCCGTCCGGGATTTCCTCGACGATGAGCTTTGCGACAGCCTCGTCCACCTCGGTGGCAGCAGCAGCGCCGCCCATCTCGGCGATGGCCGGGTTATCGCCCTCGACGATCATGTCCACCTTGGAGACATGGATGCAGTCCTCAAAGCCGCCGTAGCAGACAGGCATGTTTTCGTTGACCTCGACGATGACGGTCTTTGCCGTCTCGCAGCATGCGGCCATGTGGGACGCATTGGGGCCGAAGTTAAAATATCCGTGCTCGTCCATGGGAGCCACCTGGAAAACAGCCACATCCGGCTTCGTCTGGGAGTCCCTGTAATATCTCGGAAGCTCGGAATAGCGGATCGGCGCATAGAAGGAAAAGCCCTGCGCGATGGCCTTTCTCTCGATGCCGCCCATGTGCCAGGAGTTCCAGGTCAGATGGTCGGCCGGGTTCTCAATCTTGAAAATTTCCGGCACCCACATTAAAATGCCGCCGCGGAAATTCACATCCGTAAGCTCCGGCATACGCTTTGCGATGGCAGCGTCGACGGCCACGGGAGTTCCCGTCGTCCAGCCGTAGTCCACCCAGTCGCCGGATTTGACAGCTTTTGCGGCTTCCTCAGCCGTCACCAGCTTTTCTTCATACATTTTTCTGAAATCCATTGTTATCGCCCTCGTTTCTTATAAAAGATAGGATGCGGCGCATCCGTCATCGTCTTAATTTTAACATTTCTGCCGGGCACGGTCAATATGAAAGACGGCCCCGGCTTCATTTCCCAGGAAACCATGAAAAACAGCCGTTTCATTTCATCAAAGGATTTTAGAAAATCACATAAAAAGTTAATGAAAAATCAAGAAAAAACCTTTGATAATTATTTGACAGCTAAAATGATTGGTGTTATGATAAATGACATATGAAGTATTGTCGAGCCGTCTGCGGGAATGTCGCCGGATGTCGGCGGGAAACGCCTCGGAGGGCCGTCAAACGGTATATTGAGGAGGAAAAACTAATGGCAAAGAAAATTGTATTGGCAGGCGCATGCCGTACAGCAATCGGCACAATGGGCGGTGCACTGAGCACGGTTCCGGCAGCCGAACTGGGAGCGATTGTTATCAAAGAGGCTGTAAAGAGAGCCGGAATCGCCCCGGAAAACGTAGACCAGGTGTACATGGGCTGTGTCATCCAGGCAGGACAGGGACAGAACGTGGCACGTCAGGCATCCCTCCACGCAGGACTTCCGGTTGAAGTCCCGGCAGTTACGATCAATGTCGTCTGCGGTTCCGGCCTTCAGGCTGTAAACATGGCGGCTCAGATGATCGAGGCGGGCGATGCGGACATCGTCGTCGCAGGCGGCTGTGAGAACATGTCCATGGCTCCCTACGCGGTAATGCAGGGCCGCTACGGATACAGGATGAACAACGGAACGCTTGTGGATACGATGATTAAGGATGCCCTCTGGGATGCATTCAACGACTATCACATGGGAATCACTGCCGAGAACATCTGCGAGCAGTGGGGCCTTACGAGAGAAGAGCTGGACAAATTCGCGGCCGACAGCCAGAATAAGTGCGAGGCTGCTCAGAAGGCAGGCGCCTTTAAGGACGAGATCGTGCCGGTAGAAGTAAAGAAGAAAAAAGAAACCGTAATCGTGGACACCGACGAGGGCCCGCGTCCCGGAACGACCGCAGAAGTTCTTGCAAAGCTGCGCCCGGCCTTTAAGAAGGACGGAATCGTGACGGCAGGCAACTCCTCCGGAATCAATGACGGTGCTGCGGCAGTCGTTGTCATGAGCGAAGAGAAGGCAAAAGAGCTCGGCGTAACGCCGATGGCTACCTGGGTGGCAGGCGCTCTTGCAGGCGTTGAGCCGCGGATTATGGGTATCGGCCCGGTGGCAGCGACGAGAAAAGTTATGGAAAAAACCGGCATGAAGATCGAAGACTTCGATGTTATCGAGGCCAATGAGGCATTTGCGGCCCAGTCCGTTGCCGTAGGAAAGGATCTTGGCTTTGACCTTTCCAAATTAAACCCCAACGGCGGCGCCATTGCCCTTGGACATCCGGTAGGAGCCTCCGGCTGCCGTATCCTTGTAACCCTGCTTCATGAGATGCAGAAGAAGGACGCGAAGACGGGACTTGCAACACTCTGCATCGGCGGCGGCATGGGCTGTGCGGCGATTGTAAAGAGAGACTAATCCTTACATAAAACAGGGATTCTTTTAGGAGGCAGTCAGCTATGGGATTTGTAACGTATGAGCAGGACGGCTATGTTGGCATCATAACGATCAACCGCCCCGAAGCTTTGAATGCACTGAACAGACAGGTATTGAAAGACCTGGATGAAGTAATTGATAAAATCGACCTGAACGGGACACGGGCAGTCATCGTGACCGGCGCAGGCGAAAAGGCCTTTGTGGCCGGCGCCGATATCGGCGAGATGAGCCATATGACGAAGACAGAGGGCCGTGAGTTCGGAAAGTTCGGAAACGACATTTTCCGCAAGTTGGAGAGCCTGCCGATCCCGACCATTGCGGCGGTAAATGGCTTTGCTCTCGGCGGCGGCAACGAGCTCGCCATGAGCTGTGATATCCGGATCTGCTCCGAGAACGCCGTATTCGGCCAGCCGGAGGCAGGCCTTGGAATTACGCCGGGCTTTGGCGGCACCCAGAGGCTCGTAAGGCTTGTGGGAACGGGAAAGGCAAAGGAAATGATCTATGCAGCCGTCAACATCAAGGCGGACGAAGCTGCCAGGATCGGCCTTGTCAACGCCGTTTATCCGAAGGAAGAGCTGATGTCTGCGGCCATGAAGCTGGCAAAGAGGATCGCGTCCAATGCGCCGATTGCGGTGAGAAACTGCAAGCAGGCGATTACGGACGGCTATCTTTCCGACCTGGATCATGCGGTCGCCATCGAGGAAAAGTATTTCTCCGAGTGCTTTGAGACCGAGGATCAGAAGGACGCCATGCAGGCATTCCTTGAAAAACGCAAGGTAGAAGAATTTCATAATCGTTAAGAGGCGGAAATTAAGGAGGCATATCATGAAGGTTGGTGTTATAGGTGCAGGAACCATGGGTTCCGGAATTGCACAGGCATTCGCACAGACCGAAGGCTATGAGGTTATGCTGTGCGATATCAATGAAGAATTTGCAGCAAACGGCAAGAAGAAAATCGAGAAAACCTTATCCAAGCGCGTCGCAAAAGGGAAAATGGCGCAGGAGGACATGGATAAAATCCTTGGAAAGATCACCACAGGCGTGAAGGATATCTGCGGCGACTGCGACCTGATCGTGGAAGCTGCCATCGAGAACATGGCAATCAAAAAGCAGACCTTCAAAGAGCTTGATGCGATCTGCAAGCCGTCGTGTATTTTTGCAACCAATACCTCCTCCCTCTCCATCACGGAGATCGGCGCAGGCATTGACCGCCACGTGGTTGGCATGCATTTCTTCAACCCGGCTCCTGTTATGAAGCTTATCGAGGTCATTGCAGGCCTCAACACAGCTCCGGAAGCCGTTGAGGAAGTGATCCGCATCTCCAAAGAGATCGGAAAGACCCCGGTACAGGTAGAGGAAGCCGCAGGCTTTGTTGTAAACCGCATCCTGATCCCGATGATTAACGAGGCCATCGGCATTTACGCAGACGGCGTTGCATCGGTGGAGGGAATCGACGAGGCCATGAAGCTCGGAGCCAATCATCCGATGGGCCCGTTAGCGCTCGGCGATCTGGTTGGCCTGGACGTTGTCTTGGCGATCATGGAGGTACTCCAGAGCGAGACAGGCGATTCCAAGTACCGTCCGCATCCGCTCCTTAAGAAAATGGTGCGCGGCGGCCGTCTCGGACAGAAGACCGGCAGAGGCTTCTACGATTATACAAAATAAAAGCCCGGAGAGCGGGCATTGGGATTCCGGCGAACCGCAGGGGGAGCCGGCCGGGAGGGGATTTTTTGGTTCCCGCCCGGCCGGTGTGCGGCCACCGGGACAATTTATGCTTTGATACATAGGGGAGATGCCGCATCCACGTTTCCCCATGTCATATATGAACCAATTACAAGGAGGAACTAACACATGGATTTTACATTAAGTAAAGAGCATGAGATGGCGAGAACATTGTTTCATGATTTCGCTCAGAAAGAAGTAAAACCTCTTGCTCAAGAGGTGGATGAGACGGAAAGCTTCCCGAGAGAGACCGTTGAGAAAATGGCAAAGATCGGTTTCCTTGGCATTCCGGTTCCGAAGGAATACGGCGGACAGGGCTGTGATCCGCTTGCATATGCAATGTGTGTAGAGGAGCTCTCCAAGGTCTGCGGTACCACAGGCGTTATCGTTTCCGCTCATACGTCCCTCTGCTGCGATCCGATCCAGACCTACGGTACGGAAGAGCAGAAGCAGAAATACCTGATCCCGCTTGCAAAGGGCGAGAAGCTCGGCGCATTCGGTTTAACTGAGCCGGGCGCAGGTACGGACGCACAGGGCCAGCAGACAAAGGCTGTCCTGGAGGGAGACGAGTGGGTTCTTAACGGCTCCAAGATCTTCATCACCAACGGCAAGGAAGCAGACGTTTATGTAATCATCGCTGTTACCGGCATCGTTGAGGACAAGAAGGGCAGAAAGAAAAAAGAAATCTCCGCATTCATCGTAGAGAAGGGAACCCCGGGCTTCTCCTTTGGTACAAAAGAGAAGAAGATGGGTATCCGCGGCTCCGCTACATATGAGCTGATCTTCACAGACTGCCGCATCCCGAAGGAAAACCTGCTTGGAAAGAAGGGCGAGGGCTTCCATATTGCCATGCATACTCTTGACGGCGGCCGTATCGGTATCGCTGCCCAGGCACTCGGCCTTGCTGAGGGCGCTCTGGAGAGAACCATCGAGTATGTAAAGGAAAGAAAGCAGTTCGGAAGATCCATCGGCCAGTTCCAGAATACCCAGTTCCAGCTTGCCGACATGGCTACAAAGGTTCAGGCAGCTCAGTATCTGGTTTACCGCGCAGCTATGGCAAAGGCTACCCAGAAGTCCTATTCTGTGGAAGCAGCTATGGCAAAACTGTATGCAGCAGAAGTTGCTATGGAAGTAACAACAAAGGCTGTTCAGCTCCATGGTGGTTATGGTTACACGAGAGAGTACGACGTAGAGCGCATGATGCGTGATGCTAAGATCACGGAGATCTACGAGGGTACAAGCGAAGTTCAGAGAATGGTAATTTCCGGCGCATTACTTAAGTAATCGGGGATTCCAGGAAAAGAGAATAACGAAGAATAGGAGTGAAATACAGTGAAAGTAGTTGTTTGTATTAAACAGGTGCCGGATACCAAGGGCGGCGTTAAGTTCAAACCGGATGGAACTCTTGACAGAGCGGCTATGCTCACCATCATGAACCCGGACGACAAGGCAGGTCTGGAGGCAGCTCTCCGCTTAAAAGATCAGTATGGTGCAGAGGTAACAGTTATTACAATGGGTCTTCCGAAGGCAGAAGAGGTTCTTCGTGAGGCTATGGCCATGGGTGCTGACAACGGCATCCTGGTAACAGACAGGGTTCTCGGCGGCGCCGATACCTGGGCAACATCCCAGACTATCGCAGGCGCAATCCGCAACCTGGACTATGACCTGATTATCACAGGCCGTCAGGCTATCGACGGCGATACGGCACAGGTTGGCCCGCAGATCTCCGAGCATCTCGGAATCCCGGTTATCAGCTATGCCCAGGATATCAAGATCGAAGGCGACAGCGTCATCGTACAGCGTCAGTATGACGACAGATACCATGTCCTGAAAGCAAAAATGCCGTGCTTAATCACAGCACTTTCCGAATTAAACGAGCCGCGTTACATGACTCCGGGCGGAATTTTCGACGCTTACAAGAAGGAAATCACCGTTTGGGGCAGAAACGATCTGAAGGATGTCCTTGATTCCAACCTTGGTCTTAAGGGATCCCCGACTCAGATTGCAAAGGCTTCCGATAAGGTAAGAAAGGGTGCCGGCGAGAAGGTCGTTCTTGACCCGACCGAATCCGTTTCCTACATCGTTGGAAAGCTCGAAGAGAAGCATGTAATCTAATTAAAATAATAGAAAAGTGTGGTGAATGTAATGAACTTAGAAGAATACAAGGGAGTATATGTCTTTGCACAGCAGGTTGACAATAAAATCAGCAGCATTGCATTGGAGCTGATTGGCAAAGGAAAGGATCTTGCAAAGGATCTTGGAACGACCGTGACGGCAGTCCTGGTTGGTTCTGACGTAATGGGACTTACAGACGAGCTTGGCGAGTACGGCGCAGACAAGGTAATCGTTGTGGATGACCCGCAGTTAAAAGAATACAGGACAGAGCCGTACACCCATGCACTTGCTTCCGTTATCGAGAAGTACAAACCGGACGTTTTCTTAATCGGCGCTACGGCCATCGGACGTGACCTGGGCCCGCGTGTATGCGCGAGAATCCATACAGGCCTTACGGCTGACTGTACGCAGCTTGACATCGGAGACTTTCCGCTTGTTCCGACCCCGGGCAAAGAGCAGAAGCACAACCAGCTTCTCATGACACGTCCGGCTTTCGGCGGCAACACCATCGCTACGATTGCATGCCCGGAATTCCGTCCGCAGATGGCTACGGTTCGTCCCGGCGTTATGCAGAAGCTTCCGAGAGAGGCAGGAAGAAAGGCAGAGGTTGAGAGCTTCAACCCCGGCTTCGTTCCGAACGAGAAATACGTTGAGATCCTTGATATCGTAAAGGCTGTCAACAATGTTGCCGATATTATGGATGCAAAGATCCTTGTTTCCGGCGGCCGCGGAGTCGGAAGCCCGGAGAACTTCAAAATCCTGGATGAGCTGGCTGAGGCCATCGGCGGAACCGTAAGCTGTTCCCGTGCCGTTGTGGATGCAGGCTGGAAGCCGAAGGATCTCCAGGTAGGACAGACCGGAAAGACCGTTCGTCCGCACGTATATTTTGCAATCGGTATCTCCGGCGCTATCCAGCACCTTGCCGGTATGGAAGAGTCCGATATCATCATCGCCATCAACAAGGACGAGTCCGCACCGATCTTCGATGTGGCTGACTACGGCGTTGTCGGTGACTTGAATAAGATTGTTCCGCTTCTGACCCAGAAGATCAAAGAGGCCAAGGCGGCAGCAAGCAAATAAGTGAAATCTGTGTGAATGCGCGCGTCCGGAAAACGGACGGCGTCAGGAGCGCCCCCAGGGGAACCGGCTTTTGCGGCCGGGGCCTTTGGGGGCGCTTTTCGTAACATTTGAAGCAGACAGACGCCTCCCATATGATGTAAAATAGAGCCAGCAGAAAATCCGGATAAAATCGGGAAAGGAGAGCGGTAACACATGACACACAAATGCAAAATCACGGTGCTGCGGAAGGAATGTTTTGCGGATCTTCAGGAGGAGTACCTGGCGGATCCAAAATCCGGCGTCTGTCCGATGTTCGAGGTGGGACAGGAATTTCTTGTGGACGGCAGGAATTATTCGCAGATGTTAAACGGGCAGTTCTGCGCCGAGGCCTGGGATGCCATCAGCCGCTACGTCTATGCGGCGCTTCAGGGTGGCTCGATCATGAAGGGCTGGACGAACGATGAGAAGATGATGATTGCCTGCTGCAACGACGGCACGCGGCCGGTGATTTTTAAGATCGAGAGGATCGACGGGGAGGAAGCAGATGAAGCGTAAGGTAAAAATCACAATCCTGAAACGGGAGTTTTACGGGGATCTGGTGGAAAAGTACATCGCAAAGCCCGGTGTTGGGAAGTGCGGGAAGTTTGAGGACGGACAGGAATTTTTTGTCACCAGGGAGACGTATGACCGTTTCCCGTATGAGAACAATTTCTGCATCTCGGCCTGGGATATTCTGAAAGGGAAGGTATATTCCGCGCTCCAGGGCGGCAACTTCTACTGGGAGGGCTGGATGAAGGACAGCAAAAAGATCGTCGTCTGCTGTGACGACGGCGTGCGTCCCGTCGTATTTTTAATGGAAGTCTTTGAGGAATAGGAGAGAACCAGGAATGAAAAAAATCCTTGTCGTCCTTGGCGGCGGCCGTCCCAACGGGAACACGGCCCAGCTTGTCAGGGAATTCATGAGAGGGGCCGAGGCGGCCGGCCATCAGACGGAGCTGGTGTCCTTAAATAAGGTGCAGGTGAACGGTTGTCTCGGCTGCAACGTCTGCCGCTACGGGAAGCCGTGTGTCCAGAAGGACGGCTTTCACGAGCTGATCCCGAAGATCAAAGAAACGGATCTGATTGTTTTCGCATCACCGCTCTATTTCTGGACGGTGTCGGCGAAAATCAAGGCCTTTATCGAGCGGTTTTACTGCATCGCAGAGGAAGACGAAAACCCGCTGCTCGGCCGGTATGAAAAATATCCGGTGCGGGACTGTGCGCTCCTTATGACGTCCGCCGACAACTTTTTCTGGACGTTTGAGCAGGCGGTTTCTTATTATAAGTTTGCGCTGGTGAACTACATCGGCTTCCGTGACAGGGGCATGCTCTTAGCTGGCGGCTGCGGCAGCACCAACGGGCGGCCGCAGATTGAAAAAACCGGGCATCTGAAAGAGGCCTATGAGTTCGGCCTGCATATTTATGAGGATGAAAAATAGACGATACGCAGGAAGACAGGGCGGCAGTGAAAACTGCCGCCTTTGCTGCGTCCTGGGGATGCGGCGGCAAAGTTTCCAACTCCCTTATTGTCAACCGCAAAAAACTGTGCTATGATATCATGTGACTTTGTCTGCGATGAATGCAGGATTTTCATAGGAAAAAGGGGAAGGTATGGAAAAATTTCTGATTGTATGCCCGCTGGTGTTTTTGGCAGGCTTTGTGGATTCCATTGCCGGAGGCGGCGGGCTTATCTCGTTTCCGGCCTATATGCTGGCAGGGGTGCCGGTGCATGTGACGATGGGAACGACGAAATTGAGCTCGTTTCCCGGTTCCGTCGTGGCGGCGGCCAGGTTTGCAAAGCGGGGGCTGATCCGCTGGAAGTTGGCCGTGCCGTGTGCGGCGGCGTCGATTTTAGGCGCCGCTTTGGGCGCCAATCTGGCCCTTCGCGTCAGTGAGCGGCTGATTCAGTCGCTCATGATTGTCGTGCTGCCGGTTGTGGCCTTTTATGTCATGCGGAACAAAGAGATGGGGAGAAAGGAAGGCGAGTCGGAGCTTCCCTGGGGAAAAATGTTGGCAGCCGGTCTGTTTGCCTCCCTTCTCATCGGCATGTACAACGGTTTTTACGGGCCTGGCACCGGGACGTTTTTAATCCTGGTGTTTACGGGAGTCGTAAAAATGGAACTGAAGGAGGCGGCCGGCGTCTCGAAATTTATCAACCTGGCCGCGGATATTTCGGCTCTTGGCACCTTTTATGCCAACGGGAAGGTGGACTATATTCTGGGAATCACGGCGGCGCTTTTCTGCATGGCAGGCAGCTACATCGGCTCCGGCCTTGTGGTCGGCAACGGCCAGAAGATCGTGCGTCCTGTCGTCATGACCGTGCTGGTGCTTTTGTTTATCAAGATTTTGATGGGATAAGAACGGAGAGATCATATGAAGTGGAAGAAATTTACGCTGGAGACGACGACGGAGGCCGTGGATTACTTAGGAAGCCTCTTTGGCGACATCGGGATTCAGGGGATGGAAATCGAGGACAACGTGCCGTTGACCGAAAAGGAGACGAAGGGCATGTTTATCGACATCCTGCCGGAGCTTCCGCCGGACGACGGGAGCGCCAGGGTCAGCTTTTATCTGGACGATGACGACAACGCCGAAGAAATCCTGGCGGCCGTCAGAGAGGGGCTTTCGGAGTTAAAAACCTACGTGGACATCGGCGCAGGAATCATCACGGCATCGGAGACCGAGGACAAGGACTGGATCAACAACTGGAAGCAGTATTTTAAGCCGTTTACGGTGGACGATATCCTGATTAAGCCCACCTGGGAGGAGATTCCCGAGGGACAGGAGGGAAAGCTTTTAATCCAGATCGACCCGGGCACGGCCTTTGGGACGGGAAAGCATGAGACGACACAGCTCTGCATCCGCCAGCTTAAAAAGTATGTAAAAGACGGCATGGATATCCTGGACGTGGGAACGGGAAGCGGGATTTTAGGCATCACGGCCTTAAAGCTTGGCGCCGGCCATGTCTTCGGCACGGATCTTGACGAAAACGCCATCACGGCTGTCCATGAAAACCTGGCGGCCAACGAAATCCCGAAGGAGAAGTTTGACGTTCTTAAGGGGAATATCATCGACGAAAAAGCCGTGCAGGATGCGTCCGGCTATGAATGCTATGATATCGCCGTGGCAAACATCCTGGCGGACGTCATCATTTTACTTCAGGCGGAAATCGCCGCCCATATTAAAAAAGGCGGGCTTTTCATCACTTCCGGCATCATCGACATGAAGGAACAGGCCGTCCTCGACGCCTTCGCAGGAAACAGCGCCTTTGAGATCGTGGAAGTGACGCGGATGGGCGAGTGGGTATCCGTGACAGCGAGGAAGAAATAGTGTATCATTTTTTTGCGGAAACCGAAAACATCGGGGCAGACGTGACGGTCATTGCAGGCCCTGACGTGAACCATATAAAAAACGTGCTGCGGATGAAGCCCGGCGAGCGGCTTACGATAAGCGACGGAAAGGGGCTTCAAAAGCTCTGTGAGATTGCCGGATATGAGGAGAAAAAGGTGATTCTTAAAAACCTTCCGGAGCCGGTGGAAGACACGGAGCTTCCGGCCAGAATCTATCTGTTCCAGGGGCTTCCAAAGAGCGACAAGATGGAGCTCATCATCCAGAAGGCCGTGGAGTTAGGCGTCCATGCCGTCGTGCCGGTGGATACCATGCGTACCGTCGTGCGCCTCGACGCCAAAAAGGAAGAGGCAAAGAGAAAGCGGTGGAGCAGTATCTCGGAAAGCGCCGCCAAACAGTCAGGGCGGATGTACATCCCTGAAATTCTGCCTGTCATGAGCTTTAAAGACGCGCTCCGGTTTGCGGACGGCTTTGATTTAAAGGTCATCCCCTACGAGGCAGAGGGCGGCAGCATGGAAAAGACGCGGACGCTTTTTAAAAGTCTGGAGCCCGGCGGGCGCGCAGCCGTGTTCATCGGCCCGGAGGGCGGCTTTGACGAGGCGGAAATCGCCATGGCAGGCGAGGACGGCGTGACGCCTGTGACACTTGGGAAACGGATTTTGAGGACAGAGACGGCCGGGCTTTTCGTGCTTTCGGCTTTGGGGCTTCTTCTGGAGGAATAAATGGAACGAGAGAGAAGAGAAGTATATTTTGACAATTCCGCCACGACGCAGGTGTTTGACTGCGTAAGGGACGTGATGGTAAAGACGCTGACCGAGGACTACGGGAATACGGCCGCGCGCCACATCAAAGGCGTGGAGGCGGAGCATTATATTAAAGAAGCGAGAGAAGAGATCGCAAAGTCCCTGCGTGTGAAGGAAAAGGAGATTGTTTTCACCTCCGGCGGCACCGAGTCCAACAACATGGCCTTAATCGGGACGGCCCTTGCCAGCAGGCGTGCCGGAAACCACCTGATTACCACCTGCATCGAGCATGCGTCCATCTATAACACCATGAGCTTTCTCGAGGAACAGGGCTTTCGCGTGACGTACCTTCCTGTGGATCATAACGGGATTGTCTCTCCGGACGCCCTGCGGGAGGCCATCTGTGACGATACGATCCTCGTCTCCGTCATGTATGTGAACAACGAGATGGGGGCCGTGGAACCCATCGAGGAAATCGGGAAAATCATAAAAGAAAAGAAGCCGGGCGCGTATTTCCATGTGGACGCCATCCAGGCCTACGGAAAATATGTGATCCGCCCGAAGCGCCAGGGCATCGACCTGCTCTCCGTCAGCGGCCACAAGATCCACGGCCCCAAGGGCGTCGGCTTCCTGTACATGGATGAGCGCGTGAAAATAAAGCCGTTAATCTACGGCGGCGGCCAGCAGAAAGGCCTGCGCTCCGGGACGGAAAACGTGCCGGGCTGCGCCGGACTGGGGGCTGCGGTAAAGGAGATTTACCGGGAACATGAGGCGAAGGTGGAAAAGCTTTACGCCTTAAAGGACAGGCTGGTGTCCGGCCTCTCTAAGATGGAGGGCGTGACGGTTCTGGGGCTTACGGGGCGTGACAGCGCGCCGCAGATTGTGAGCGCGGCCTTTGAAGGCGTGCGCGCCGAGGTGCTTTTGCATGCGCTGGAAGACCGGGGTGTTTATGTGTCCTCCGGCTCGGCATGCTCGTCTACGCATCCGGGCGTTTCGGGGACGCTTCGCGGCATCGGCTTAAAGGCAGAGCTTCTCGATTCCGTCCTCCGGTTCTCTTTCGGGCTTTTCAACACGGAGGACGAGGTGGACTACTGCCTCGCCCAGTTACAGGAGCTTTTGCCCGTTCTTCGGAAATACCGGCGGGCATAGTGCGGGAAGATAGGAGTTTAGAACGATGAAATACAAGTCATTTTTAATCAAATACGCGGAAATCGGCGTCAAGGGAAAGAACAGGTACCTGTTTGAGGACGCCCTGGTGAAACAGATCTACCACCGCTTAAAACGGCTGGACGGAGACTTTTCCGTCACAAAGGAGGCCGGCCGCATCTACGCCGAGGCCAGGGCCGACTTCGATTTTGACGAGGTGGTGGACACCTTAAAGAAAATTTTCGGCATTGTCGGCATCTGCCCCATGGTGCAGGTGGAGGACAACGGCTACGAGGACTTAAAGGCGCAGGTGGTAAAATACATTGGCGAGGCCTACGGCGATAAAGCCTTTACCTTCAAGGTGGTGGCAAAGCGCGGGAACAAACAGTACCCCGTAGTTTCCGACCAGATCAACCGCGACCTGGGCGAGGTGATTTTAAACGCCTACCCCAACACGAAAGTCGACGTCCACAACCCGGATGTGCTTCTTCGGGTGGAAGTGCGCCATAAGATCAACATTTTTTCCGAGACCATCCCGGGCCCCGGCGGCATGCCCATCGGGACGGCGGGAAAAGCCATGCTGCTCCTTTCCGGCGGCATCGACAGCCCTGTTGCCGGCTGGATGGTGGCAAAGCGCGGCGTCACCATGGAAGCCACCTACTTCCACGCGCCGCCTTATACCAGCGAGCGCGCCAAGGAAAAGGTGGTGGATCTTGCGAAGCTGGTGGCAAAATACACCGGCCCCATCCGCTTAAATGTGGTGAATTTCACCGACATTCAGCTTTACATCTATGAGGAATGCCCCCACGATGAGCTGACGATCATCATGCGCCGCTACATGATGCGGATTGCTGAGGCGATTGCCAAGGAGTCCGGCTGCCTTGCCCTGGTGACGGGCGAGAGCATCGGCCAGGTGGCCTCCCAGACCATGCAGTCGCTTGCAGTCACAAACGAGGTCTGCACGATGCCGGTCATGCGGCCGCTCATCGCCTTTGACAAGCAGGATATTGTGGATATTTCCTTAAAAATCGATACCTATGAGACGTCCGTCCTGCCCTACGAGGACTGCTGTACGATTTTCGTCGCCAAGCACCCGGTGACGAAGCCGAACCTTTCGAGAATCCGGATGTCTGAGACGAAGCTTGCGGAAAAGATTGACGAGCTGATGAAGACGGCCATTGAGACCAGGGAAGTGATTGTCTGCAACCCGTAAGAGGGCCGCAGATATGAAAACAGCCGGGAAAAAATCCCGGCTGTGTACGTCAAAAAGATCAGTCAACGATATAGGGTGCCAGCACCGTGAGGATGTCCTCGGCGTCGCCCTCGGCATGGATGTTTAAGTCGATGGGCTTGGAGAGATCCAGGCTGAAGATACCCATGATGGATTTCGCGTCGATCACGTATCTTCCGGAAACCAGGTCGAAGTCTGTGTCAAATTTCGTCAGGTCGTTTACAAAGGATTTCACTTTATCAATGGAGTTTAAAGAGATTTTAACGGTTTTCATGAAACGCATTCCTCCCAATACTTTTTTAAAATCTGCTTTAATACTAAAGGGATGCGGGGGAAAAGTCAATAGTCAGACTGCATGAAAATCCGAAAATTATTCAGTTTTTTAGTCAGGAGAGGGAAAATGAGGAGAGCAGCACTTCATAATCTGGGCTGTAAGGTAAATTCATACGAGACGGAGGCCATGGCGCAGCTTTTGGAGGAGGCCGGCTACGAGATCGTGGACTTTGAGGAGAAGGCAGATGTCTACATCATCAACACCTGCTCCGTTACAAATGTGGCCGATAAAAAGTCCCGCCAGATGCTGCACCGGGCGAAAAAGAAGAACCCGGAGGCCGTCGTGGTGGCGGCCGGCTGTTATGTGCAGGCGGCGGGAGAACAGTTAAAGGAAGATACGGCCGTCGATCTGGTGATCGGAAACAACAAGAAGGCGGAGCTGGTGCCGCTTCTCGAGGCGTATTTTTCCGGAAAGGGCAGCGGGGAGTCCGTCGTCGATATTTCCGCCGTCCATGAGTATGAGCCGCTGCATGTGAGTAAAATCGAGGATCACACCCGCGCATTTATCAAGGTTCAGGACGGCTGCAACCAGTTTTGCAGCTACTGCATCATCCCTTATACGAGGGGCCGTGTAAGGAGCCGCCTTCCGGAGGACGTGGAGGCGGAGGTTTACGGGCTTTCGGCGGCCGGCTATAAAGAGATTGTCCTCACCGGCATCCACCTTTCTTCCTACGGCGTGGACTTCACGGAAAAAAAAGAAGACCTTTTAAGCCTGATTACGCGCCTTCATGCCATCGAAGGCATCGAGCGGATCCGTCTGGGTTCTCTGGAGCCGCGGATTATCACGGAGGAGTTTGTAAAGGCGATTTCCAGGCTTCCGAAGCTCTGCCCCCATTTTCATTTATCCCTTCAGAGCGGCTGCGACTCCGTTCTTTCGCGGATGAACCGCCATTATACGTGTGAGGAATATTTCTCCCGCTGCGAGCTTCTGCGGAACTATTTTGCCAACCCGGCCATCACCACCGACGTGATCGTCGGCTTCCCGGGAGAGACGGAGGCGGAGTTTGAGGAGACAAGAAAGTTCCTTGAAAAAGTGAATTTCTATGAGATGCATGTGTTCAAGTATTCCAGGCGGGCCGGGACGCGGGCCGACAAAATGCCGGATCAGGTGCCGGAACAGGTGAAGACGGAGCGGAGCGCCGTCCTCTTATCTTTGGAGAGGGAGATGTCCAGGCGGTACCGGGAGAGCTTTCTCGGGAAAGAGACGGAAATCCTTTTGGAGGAGCCGGTTAAAATCGGCGGAACCTGGTACATGCTCGGCCACACGAAGGAGTATGTGAAGGCGGCGCTTCCGATCCTGGACGAAGAAAGCGGAAGGCTGTCGAAAAACCGGCTTGTGTCCGGAATACTGAAAAATTTTCTGACAGATGAACTCATTTGTCTTGCAGAAAATCCGAAATTGGGGTAGAATAGTCTATAAGCAACTAAAGGACGTGGGGACATTTATGGGTGATATCAGGAATACACAGTATTTTAAGGCAGTACAGGAAGACAAAAAAATGGAAGTAAGCCAGGTTCTCCAGAGTGTGTATGAGGCACTGACCGAGAAAGGGTATAACCCGATTAACCAGATCGTCGGCTATATCATGTCCGGAGACCCGACGTATATCACAAGCCATAAGAGCGCCAGAAGCCTGATTATGAAGGTGGAACGTGACGAAATTCTGGAAGAGCTGATGGAAAACTACATCGAGACCAGACTGAAATAACAGAGGAACCGGAAAGAGAAAACGGCAGGAAACAGTTGGAAAAAGGCCAGCTTCTTTTGGTGTGGGTAAATTTCTGAGGACGGAGAGACAGATTTTATGAGGATACTTGGGCTGGACTTCGGCTCCAAAACCGTGGGGGTCGCAGTCAGCGACGCTCTTGGCCTGACGGCTCAGGGTGTGGAGACCATCGAGCGGAAAGAGGAAAACAAGCTGCGGAAGACATGCGCGAGGATTGAAGAGCTGGTGAAGGAATACGGCGCAGAGTCCATTGTACTGGGACTTCCGAAGAATATGAACGGCACAGAAGGGGAGCGGGCCGAAAAGTCGCGGGAATTCGGGGAAACCCTGAAGCGGCGGACCGGGCTTCCCGTCATTTTATGGGACGAGCGCCTCACGACAGTTGCGGCAGAGCAGGTTTTAATGGAAAACGGCGTGCGGAGAGAGAACCGGAAGGCCGTCATCGACAAGGTGGCTGCCTGCCTGATTTTGCAGGGATATCTGGACAGCCTTCGCGCCGGGATAGCCGCATGCGGCGAAGAACAGGAGAATTAGAATGGAAGATGAGAGAAAAATTACGCTGGTTGATGAAGATCAGACCATCGAATTTTTTGTAGTGGAAGAAACGAAGCTTGGCGGCGTGAGCTACCTTCTGGTGACAGACGCAGCCGGCGATGAGGAAGACGGCGACTGCTATCTTTTAAAGGACATGTCCGGAAAGGACGAGGAGGAGGCCGTCTATGAATTCGTCGAGGACGAAGAGGAACTGGACAGCCTGATGAAAATTTTTGCAGAGCTTCTGGATGATGTGGAGCTCGAGAGAGAGTAGGGAAGCCGGGGGATGCGGATGAACGAGGAAAAGGTAAAGGAGCTTTTGAGAAAAAAGGGACTCAGGGTTACATCCCAGAGGCTTCTGGTTTTGGAGATCATGGTTTCCCATCCCGGCGAACACCTGACAGCAGAAGAGATTCATGATCTGGCAAAAGAAACATGCCCGGAGATCGGGCTTGCTACCATATACAGAACCGTTCAGGTTCTCTGTGACCTGCAAATCGTAAGCAAGGTGACCTTTGACGACGGATATGCCCGCTATGAGCTGAGCGGAGAGGTAAGTGGCTCCGGGCACCGCCATCATCACGCCATCTGTACCGGCTGCGGAAAGGTCTATTCCCTGGAATCCGACCTTCTTGACAGCCTGGAAAAAGAGGTGTTTGAAAAGCTTGGCTTTTCTGTGACTGACCATGAGGTGAAGCTTTACGGCCTTTGCAGGGAATGCAGGGAAACGAACGGGGATGGTGAAAACAAGGAACGGAAAACAGACGGAGGTTTTTAGAGTGAAGAACGTGAAAAAACAGAATAGTGACTGTAAGGTCAAAATCATCCCCCTTGGGGGCCTGGAGCAGATCGGAATGAACATGACTGCCATCGAATACGACGACAGCATCATTGTCATGGACTGCGGCCTGGCCTTTCCGAGCGACGACATGCTTGGAATTGATCTTGTGATCCCGGACGTGACGTATCTGGTGAACAACATTGACAAGGTAAAGGGATTTGTCATTACCCATGGACATGAGGATCACATCGGGGCCATCCCCTACGTCCTCAAGATGGTGAATGCCCCGGTTTACGGGACGAAGCTTACCATGGGCTTAATCGAGCACAAGCTAAAAGAAAACAACATGTTAAAAAGCGTGAAGCGGAAGGTGGTAAAGCACGGCCAGTCCATCAACCTCGGGTGCTTCCGGGTGGAATTCATCAAGATGAACCACAGCATCGAGGATGCGGCTGCCCTCGCCGTTTTCACGCCGGCCGGCATCATTTTAAATACAGGTGACTTTAAGATCGACTACACGCCGGTGTTCGGGGACGTGACGGATCTCCAGCGGCTTGCGGAGCTTGGAAAGAAGGGCGTTCTGGCGCTGATGTGCGACTCCACAAACGCCATCCGCCCCGGCTTTACCATGTCGGAGCGCACCGTCGGAAAGACCTTTGACGCGATTTTCGCAGAGCACAAGCAGAACCGGATCATCGTCGCCACCTTCGCGTCCAACGTGGACCGGGTGCAGCAGGTCATCAACACGGCCTGCAAGTACGGCAGGAAGGTTGTCATCGAGGGACGCAGCATGGTGAACGTCATCGGCACGGCCACCGAGCTTGGATATATCAGTATCCCGGATGGGACGCTTATCGACATCGAGCAGCTTAAGAACTATAAAGAGGAGGACACGGTTCTCATCACGACGGGAAGCCAGGGCGAGTCCATGGCGGCCCTCTCCAGGATGGCGTCCTCCATGCACCGCAAGGTGTCCATCACGCCGCGGGACGTGGTTGTTTTAAGCTCCACGCCGATCCCGGGCAATGAAAAGGCCGTTTCCAGGGTTATCAACGAGCTTTCCATGAAGGGGGCGAAGGTGATTTCCCAGGATACCCATGTTTCCGGCCATGCCTGCCAGGAGGAGATCAAGTTAATCTACGCTCTTGTGCGGCCGAAATTCTCCCTGCCGATTCACGGCGAGTACCGTCACCGCATGGCCCAGAGGGATGTTGCGATCTCCATGGGAATCCCCAAGGAGAATGTGGTGATGCTCCACTCCGGCGATGTGCTGGAGATCGGAGAATCCGGGGCGGAGGTCGTTGACCGCGTGCCGGCCGGCGGCGTCCTTGTGGACGGCTTAGGCGTCGGCGATGTGGGGAACATCGTCTTAAGAGACCGCCAGAACCTGGCCCAGAACGGCATTATCATCGTCGTTCTGACCCTTGAAAAATACAGCAACCAGCTTCTTGCCGGGCCGGACATCGTCTCCAGGGGCTTCGTCTATGTGAGGGAGTCGGAGGATCTGATGGAGGAAGCCCAGGCCATCGTGGATCAGGCTGTGGCAGACTGCCTCGACCGCCACGTAAACGACTGGGGCAAGATCAAGAACATCGTCCGCGACAGCTTAAGCGATTTCCTCTGGAAGCGGATTAAGAGGAACCCGATGATCCTTCCGATCATCATGGAAGTATAGGAAAGTGACAGGCCCGGGGGCATCTGCCCCCGGACAGACGGAAGGCAGAGGATACCATATGAGCAGGGTAACACGTGAAATCAATAAAATCAGCATAACGGTCATCAGCATCTCCGGGAAGCTCGTGTTTTACGCGCTTGTCGCTGTTCTTCTTGTGGTTGGAGCCGAAAAGGGCTATGAATTCGGCCACAGCATTTTCTTTTCCCCCGGCATGGAGGCGGCGCCGGGAACCGACAAGACCTTCCGCTTAACGGGCGAGGAGTCCGTCCGCGAGGTGGGGCGCCTTCTCGAGGAGGCCGGCCTGATCAGGGATAGCAACGCGTTTTCGATCCAGGCCTTCTGCTACGAATATGAGGTTCAGGCGGGGGAGTTTAAGCTTAACACCTCCATGACCTCAAAGGAGATTATTTCTGCGCTGGAGGAAACCTCCGGGGAAGGGACGGAGGCCGGATGATTACTGACGAACGAATTACTGCTTATATTCATTCCCTGGATTCCGGGGACGGGATTCTCTGCGATGAAATAGCGAGAGAGGCAGCCGGCTCCTGTGTGCCGATTATCCGCAGGGAGACGGCTGCCCTTTTAAAAGCCATGGTGGCGTTAAAGCAGCCAAAAAACATCCTCGAGGTGGGGACGGCCGTGGGGTATTCTGCCCTTTTGATGGCCCGCGTCATGCCGGAGACTGCCCATATTACCACCATTGAAAAATTTGAAAAGCGGATCCCCATCGCCAGGGAGAATTTCCGGCGGGCGGGAGCCGAAGACAGGATTACGCTGCTGGAAGGCGATGCCGGGGAGATCCTTGCCGGCCTTTCCGGCAATTTTGATTTTATATTCATGGATGCAGCCAAGGGACAGTATTTGAACTGGCTGCCGGATATCGTGAGGCTTCTGCCTGCGGGCGGGCTTTTGATGTCCGACAACGTGCTCCAGGGAGGCTCCCTTGTGGAGTCCCGGTACGCGGTGGAGCGGCGCGACAGGACGATTCACGCCAGGATGCGGGAATACCTGTATGCGCTGACCCATATGGAGGAGTTTGAGACGAGCGTGGTTCCCATCGGGGACGGCGTGGCTCTAAGTGTCAGAAGAGAAAGGAATCGGAATGAGAAAGACGGAGCTTCTGCTTCCTGCGGGGAGCCTGGATGTTTTAAAGACGGCGGTCATCTACGGGGCTGACGCCGTTTATCTTGGCGGAGAGGCCTTCGGGCTCAGGGCCAAGGCGAAGAATTTTACAAATGAGGAGATCAAAGAGGGCATCGCCTTTGCACACGCCCGCGGCGTCAAGGTGTACATCACGGCCAATATCCTGGCCCACAACGGCGACCTGCCCGGCGTGGAGGCGTATTTTAAGGAGCTTTCTGAGATCCGGCCGGATGCGCTCATCATTTCCGATCCCGGCGTTTTCATGATCGCAAGGCGCGTCCTTCCGGACATGGAAATCCACATCAGCACCCAGGCCAATAATACCAATTACGGTACCTATAACTTCTGGTACGGCCTCGGCGCAAAGCGGGTGGTGACGGCCAGAGAGCTTTCGTTAAAGGAGATTCGGGAGATCCGGGAGAACATCCCGGAGGACATGGAAATCGAGAGCTTTATCCACGGCGCCATGTGCATCTCCTATTCGGGACGCTGCCTTTTAAGCAATTTCTTTACGGGGCGCGACGCCAACCAGGGCGCCTGCACCCATCCCTGCCGCTGGAAATACGCGGTGGTGGAGGAGACCAGGCCCGGCGAGTATATGCCGGTCTACGAGAATGAGAGAGGGACGTTCCTGTTCAACTCCAAGGATCTCTGCATGATCGAGCATGTGCCGGAAATGATCGAGGCCGGCATCGACAGCTTTAAAATCGAGGGGCGCATGAAGACGGCGCTCTACGCGGCCACGGTGGCGCGGACATACCGAAAGGCCATCGACGATTATCTGGAAAGCCCGGAAACGTACCGGGCCAATATGGAGTGGTACAAGGAAGAGATCGGCAAGTGCACCTACCGGGAGTTTACGACGGGCTTTTACTTCGGAAAGCCCACGGAGGAAATGCAGATCTACAACAACAGCACGTATGTGAAAAATTACATCTATCTGGGCACCGTCGAGGAAAAGGACGGGCGCGGCTTTGCAAAAATCGAGCAGAAAAACAAGTTTTCCGTCGGCGAGACCATTGAAATCATGAAGCCGGACGGACGGAACATCGAAGTGCAGGTTTGCGGTATTTTCAATGAAGACGGAGAGCCCAGGGAGAGCGCGCCCCATCCGAAGGAGGTCCTTTACGTGGATCTTTCCGGGGAGGCAGATGTTTACGATATTCTGAGGAAGAAAGACGAGTAAGCGTGAAGGCGGAAGGGAGATGACGAAATGGCGGTATTATTTGGCTGTCTCAGTGCGATGTGCCTGGTGTATTACGGGGTTATCGCGGCATATTCCGGCATCCGGACGGCGTTTTCGTCCATCTGGCTGATCCTCGCGGCCGTTTTGGCCGTCATGGCTGTTCTCTGCCGTCTTTACAGCCGCTTTAAGGACAGGATCCCCCTTTCCGTCACGGTTACGGCCGTCACGGCGGCAGCGGCGTTTTTTGCTGTGTTTGTGATCGTGGAGGCGGCCATGGGAACCCAGTTTTTCTCAAGCGGGAAGCGGAGCGTGGACTATGTGATTGTCCTCGGGACGCAGGTTAAGGGAGAGACACTGAGCCGTTCTCTGGAATACCGGATGGAGACGGCCGTCCGCTACGCGAAGATCCACCCCAACACGGTGTTCATCCTTTCCGGCGGCAAGGGGAAGGGCGAAGATGTGTCAGAGGCCTTTGCCATGTACGAGTACATGAAGGCGAACGGGATCCCCGAATACCAGATGATCCTGGAAGAACAGTCGACAAGTACTTACGAAAACCTTGTGTACAGCCGGCTTTTGATTGCAGAGCGGGAGGAGGACAGGCGGACGACAATCCGCGACGTGATGAGCGCGGCCGGGTATCTTTCGCCGCCGGATGAGGAAGTGCAGATCCATGTGGGGATCATCACCAGCAATTTCCACATGCTGCGCGCCAAGGGCATTGCAAAAAAGGTGGGGATTTCGGATCCCTACGGCATCTGTGCCAAATCCGATCCCGTTTTGTTCCTGCATCTGTGCGTGCGGGAGTGCTTTGCAATTTTAAAAGATAAATTTGTGGGCAACATGTAGGATAGAAGGAAAGCTGCGCCGGAAAAGGCGCGGCGCCGGCCCGGACGGCCGCTTTGGCTGCGGGCTGCGGCAGAACATTACAGCAAGAAAGGATTCAGGTTTATGGAAAGCAGACAGAGGGAACTGGAAGAGCTGATGGAGTACCGGCTCTTGGAAACCAGGGAAATCAGGGAGTTAAATGCCGTCGGGTATATTCTTGAGCATAAAAAGTGCGGCGCAAAAGTGTTTTTGATGGATACGGACGATGACAACAAGGTGTTTTTCATCGGCTTTCGGACACCGCCGGCCGACAGCACCGGCGTGCCGCATATTCTGGAGCATACCGTCCTCTGCGGTTCGGATAAATTCCCGGTGAAGGATCCGTTTGTGGAGCTGGTGAAGGGGTCTTTAAATACCTTCTTAAATGCGATGACGTATCCCGACAAGACGGTGTACCCCATTGCGAGCTGCAACGACGCGGATTTCCAGAACCTGATGGACGTGTACATGGATGCCGTCTTAAATCCCAGGATCGGGAAGGAAGAGAAGATCTTCATGCAGGAGGGCTGGCACTATGAGCTGGAGTCGCCGGAGGCGGATCTGACATACAACGGCGTCGTCTACAATGAGATGAAGGGCGTCTTTTCCTCGCCGGAAAGCGTCCTGGATCGGTACACGCGCCATGTGCTGTTTCCCGATACCTGCTATGGCTATGAGTCCGGCGGCGACCCGGAGGAGATCGTGAAGCTCTCCTACGAGGCGTATCTGGATTTTTATAAAAAGTATTACCATCCGTCCAACAGCTATATCTACCTCTACGGGAACATGGATATGGCGGAAAAGCTCCGGTATTTGGATCGGGAATACCTGAGCAAATACGAGAAAAAAGAGATTGATTCGGAGATCCGTCTCCAGAAGCCCTTTGAAAGGCCGGTGGAGCAGGAATTTTTCTACTCCGTCACCGATTCGGAGCCGACGGAACATGCCGCCTACCTTTCCGTGAACACGGCGGCCGGAAACGAGCTTTCGCCGAAGGAGTATATCGCGTTCCAGGTTCTCGAGTATGTGCTTTTGGATGCGCCGGGTGCGCCGCTTAAGCAGGCGCTTCTCGATGCCGGCATTGGAAACGACATCATGGGCGGCTACGAAAACGGGATTCTCCAGCCGTATTTTTCCATCATCGCAAAGAATGCCGACAGGGAGCAGAAGAGTGAATTCCTGGCCGTCGTCAAAGGCGCTTTGAGGAAGTTAATTTATCAGGGGCTTGATAAAAGGAGCGTCCTGGCCGGCATCAACTACTATGAATTCCAGTACCGGGAGGCGGACTTCGGTTCGGCGCCCAAGGGGCTTATGTACGGGCTTCAGTGCCTGGACAGCTGGCTTTACGGCGGCGACCCGATGATGCACTTAGAGTACGAGGAGACCTTTCAGGCGTTAAAGGAAGGCGCGGAAAACGGGTATTTTGAGGAGTTAATCAGGATGCACCTTCTCGACAATCCATTCGAGGCCGTTGTGACGGTGAGCCCCGAGCGGAACCTGACGGCAAAGATGGAGGCGGAGACAGCCGGGCGCCTTGCAGAATACAAAAAGAGCCTGAGCAAAGAAGAGATTGAGGCCCTTGTACAGAAGACAAAGGAATTAAAGAAGTATCAGGAGGAACCGTCGCCCAAAGAGGATCTGGAGAAAATCCCGATGTTAAAGCGGGAGGACATCCGGAAGGAGGCGGAAGAGCCTGTTTTTGAGGAGCTTAAAATCGAAGAGATCCCGGTGATCCGCCATTCGATGTTTTCGGGCGGCATCGGTTATCTGAAGGTCTTGTTCAATACGAACCGGGTGTGCCAGGAGGATCTCCCCTATGTGGGGCTTTTGAAGTCCGTCCTCGGCTATGTTAGCACCGGGCGTCACAGCTACGCCGATCTGACGACAGAGATTTTCTTAAACAGCGGCGGCGTGACCTTCGGCGTGACGTCCTATCCCGATCTTCGCACCGGCGGCTTTACCGGCGTGTTCGCTGCCAGCGTGCGGGTGCTTTATGAAAAGCTGGACTTTGGCTTTGAGATCCTGTCTGAGATTTTTACCGAGTCCATTCTCGACGATCAGAAGCGGCTTAAGGAAATTTTAGATGAGGCGAAGTCGAAGGCCCAGATGAAGCTTTTAAACGGAGGCCATTCGGCTGCCGTCGCCAGGGCCACCTCCTATTTTTCCGACACGTCCTATTATAACGACATGACAGGCGGGATCGGCTATTATGAATTCCTGGAGGGATGCGTCCGGGATTTCGACGGGAAGAAAGAAGAAATTATCGCCGGGCTCCGCCGCGTCATGGGACAGCTTTTTGTGAGAGAAAACATGGTTGTGAGCTATACGGCTGACAACAAGGGCTTTGCAAGGCTCCCGGATGCCATGAAAAAGCTGGCTGACAGCCTTCCGGCAGGAAGTGGAACCGTCTATGGGTTCCGTGCGCCGAGGGAGAATAAGAACGAGGGCTTTACGACGGCCTCCAAGGTCAACTACGCCGCCAGGTGCGGTACCTACGCCGGGAGCCGCTATGCCTATACCGGGGCGCTCCGGATCTTAAAGATCATGTTAAGCTATGACTATCTCTGGCTCAACATCCGCGTAAAGGGCGGCGCATACGGCTGCATGAGCAGCGTCGGCCGCACGGGAGAGGGGTATTTTGTCTCCTACCGCGACCCCAACGTAAAGGAGAGCAACGAGATTTATGAAGGAATCCCGGAATATCTCGAGCAGTTTGATGCCGATGAGCGGGACATGACGAAGTTTGTCATCGGAACCATCAGCGAGCTGGATACGCCGCTGACGCCGTCCCTGCGGGGGGCCAGGGGCCTTTCGGCCTGGTATTCCGGCGTGACGAAGGAGATGCTCCAGAAGGAGCGGGATGAAATCCTTTCGGTGACGGCAGAAGATATCCGCGCGTTAGGCGGGCTTGTCCGGGAGATTTTAAATACGGGAGCCGTCTGCGCCATCGGAAGCGAGGAGAAAATCCAAAATGCCGGAAACATGTTTAAGACCGTCCGGCCGTTATTCTCGGGCGCCGCAGACGCAGAGTAAGACAAAGGAGAAAGCATGAAGCAGAAATATAAATCCGGCTTTGTGACGTTAATCGGCCGGCCCAACGTGGGGAAGTCCACGTTAATGAACCACCTGATCGGGCAGAAAATCGCCATCACGTCGGAAAAGCCCCAGACCACCAGGAACCGGATCCAGACGGTTTACACCGATGAAAAGGGACAGATCATTTTCTTGGACACGCCGGGCATCCACAAGGCGAAAAACAAGCTGGGCGAGTACATGGTGAGCGTGGCCGAGCATACGCTTAAAGAGGTGGACGTGATTTTATGGCTGGTGGAGCCGGGAACCTATATCGGCGCCGGCGAACAGCAGATTTTAAAGATTTTATCGCGGGTGAAGACGCCGGTTTTCCTTGTCATCAACAAGATTGACACGGTAAAGAAGGAAGACATTATTAAGGCCATCGAGGCCTATAAGGATGTGTACCGGTTCGCTGAAATCATCCCGGTTTCGGCCATGAAAAAGACAAATACGGACACCTTGATCCACACGATTTTCCAGTACCTGCCGGAAGGGCCGCAGTATTACGACGAGGACACGGTGACGGACCAGCCCATGCGCCAGATTGCCGCGGAGTTAATCAGGGAGAAGGCGCTTAGGCTTTTGTCGGATGAGATCCCCCACGGCATCGCCGTCGTCATTGAGAAGATGTCCGAGCGGGACAACGGGATTTTTGACATCGAGGCCACCATTGTCTGCGAGCGGGATTCCCACAAGGGCATCATCATCGGAAAGGGCGGCGCCATGTTGAAGAAGATCGGCACGGCCGCCAGGATTGAGATTGAGAACCTGATGGATGCGAAGGTGAACTTAAAGCTCTGGGTCAAGGTTCGGAAGGAATGGCGGGACAGCGAGTTATATATCAAGAATTATGGCTACGACAAGAGGGACATCTGACAGAGGGATGATTCATGAGGGAACAGGTAAGCGCCGCCGGCATGGTTTTAAAGGCATCGCCGGTGGGGGAATATGACAGGCGGCTTGTGATCCTGACGCGGGAATTCGGGAAGATCACGGCTTTTGCCAGAGGGGCCAGGCGGCCGGGGAACAGCCTGATGGCCGTCTCGAACCCGTTTGTGTTCGGGAAGTTCCTGCTCTATGAGGGGCGCGACGCCTACACGCTTGCCGGCGCGGAGGTGAAGAATTACTTCATCGAGATTGCCGGGGACGTGGAGGCGGCCTGCTATGGCTCGTATTTCCTGGAGTTTGCCGATTACTACGGCAGGGAGGGGATCGAGGCGGAGGAGACCTTAAAGCTCCTTTACCAGTCCATGCGGGCGCTTTTAAATGAAAAGCTCCCGAACCGGCTGGTGAAGGCGGTGTTTGAGCTAAAGCTCATGGAGATCAACGGCGAGTATTTTGAGGAGCTGTCCGGGAACCTGGATCCGTCTACGCGGTACGCCTGGGAGTTTGTTCTGGCGTCGCCGGTGGAAAAGCTCTATACGTTTGCCCTCTCCGACCAGGTGCTTTTGGAGTTTTCCAGGTGTGTGGAGGAAAATAAGCGGAGATTTGTTGATAAAACCTTCCATTCCCTTGACATTTTGCAGGTTCTTGTGGATAATTAGAAATATCTATGCTTCCGGCAGCCGCCGCGGCTTAAAGGGGCAGCATCCTGTTTGCAGGAGGAAAGAAAAACATGAAGCTTAAGAAATTGATTCTGCTTGCCGCAGCAGTAACGGTCATGACGGCCGGCTGCGGGAATGGGGCGGAAAGCTCCGGGCCGGCATCGGATGTGACGTCCGTATATGTCACCAGGGAGGGCGCCGTGACCAGCGTCACCGTGGAGGAATACGATACGGAGGCCTTTGAGGACGACGAAGCCGGGCTTTTGGCGTCTGTCACCGAGGATCTGGAGGCCGTGACCGGGCCTCTTGGCGAAGGGGAAGAGTCCGGGGCGCCTGCGTCCATCCGGGAATGCACGATGAAGGACGGCGTGGCGACGCTTTTAATTGATTTTAAAGACATCGGCACGTATTTTCAGTACCTTGACGCCTATCCCGATGAGGAAAACGGGCAGATAAAAAGCCTGGATGTGACGACCGTAGCAGACGGGCTTTCCAAAGGGTATCTGACCGGCGCCGGGTTCGTGAAGGCGGACGGAAAGCGGGAAGCTGTGGAGACCTCGAAGGTGACGCGGGAAAGCAAGATGTATGTGGCTGCCGTCGAGGGGGCGGCCCTGATCCGCACGGACGGAGAGATCGTCTATGTTTCTGACAACGTGACGGAGATCACGGAAAACGGCGTCCGCACGCCAAAAGAGGGAACGGCCTATATTGTGTTCAAGTAAAAGGAGGAGTTTGGAGATGGAAAAGACAATGGAAAAAATCGTGGCGTTAGCCAAATCCAGAGGGTTCGTGTACCCGGGTTCTGAGATTTACGGCGGCCTTGCCAATACATGGGATTACGGAAATCTCGGCGTGGAGCTCAAGAACAACGTAAAGCGCGCATGGTGGAAGAAATTCATCCAGGAGAGCCCCTACAACGTCGGCGTTGACTGTGCGATTCTCATGAATTCCCAGACATGGGTGGCCTCCGGCCATCTCGGCGGCTTCTCCGACCCGCTTATGGACTGCCGTTCCTGTAAAGAGCGGTTCCGCGCCGATAAGTTAATCGAGGATTATATGGAGGAGCATGGCATCACGGCAGAGGGCTCCGTGGACGGCTGGAGCCAGGAGCAGATGAAGCAGTACATCGACGACAACAACATCTGCTGCCCGAGCTGCGGAAAGCATGATTTCACCGATATCCGTCAGTTTAACCTGATGTTTAAGACCTTCCAGGGCGTGACCGAGGACGCGAAGAACACCGTATATCTGCGCCCGGAGACGGCCCAGGGTATTTTCGTAAACTTTAAGAATGTCCAGAGGACGTCGAGGAAGAAGGTGCCCTTCGGCATCGGCCAGATCGGAAAGTCCTTTAGAAACGAGATTACGCCGGGCAACTTTACCTTCCGTACCAGAGAGTTTGAGCAGATGGAGTTAGAGTTCTTCTGCAAGCCGGGAACGGATCTGGAGTGGTTCGCTTACTGGAAGAAGTTCTGTATCGACTGGCTTCATGACCTGGGAATCAAGGACGAGGAGCTTCGCGCCCGCGACCATTCCCCGGAGGAGCTGTGCTTTTACAGCAAGGCTACGACAGATCTGGAATTCCTGTTCCCGTTCGGATGGGGCGAGCTCTGGGGCATCGCAGACCGTACCGACTACGACCTGACGCAGCACCAGAACGTGTCCGGCCAGGATATGTCCTACTTTGACGACGAGGTCAATGAAAAATACATTCCGTATGTAATCGAGCCGTCTCTCGGCGCAGACCGTGTGACGCTTGCGTTCCTCTGCTCGGCTTACGACGAGGAGGAGATCGGCGAGGGCGACGTGAGAACCGTCCTTCACTTCCATCCGGCCATCGCGCCTGTGAAAATCGGCGTGCTGCCGCTTTCCAAGAAGCTCAACGAGGGTGCGGAGAAGGTGTATGCAGAGCTCTGCAAGTATTACAACTGTGAGTTTGACGACAGAGGAAACATCGGAAAGCGTTACAGAAGACAGGATGAGATCGGTACGCCGTTCTGCGTGACGTATGACTTCGATTCCGAGGAGGACGGAGCCGTTACGGTCCGCGACCGCGACAGTATGGAGCAGGTGCGGATCCCGATTTCGGAGCTGAAAGCATACTTTGACGAGAAGCTTGCATTCTAATATAGAAAAAACGTGACAGAAGGGGGCCTGTGCCGGCGGATACGGCGCCAGCCTCTTTCTGTCTGTATAGGAGGAACTTTCGTGAAAATTGAGAGAATTGTCCTGGCTTCGGCGTCGCCGCGGAGAAAGGAGCTGCTTTTGCAGATCGGTCTTGTGCCGGAGGTGGTTCCGAGCCATGTGGAGGAACGTGTGACAACCGACGTGCCGGCGCAGGCGGTGGAGGAGCTTTCCAGACAGAAGGCCGAGGATGTGGCTGCCGGCTGCGGGGCAGGAACCCTTGTGATCGGGTCGGATACGGTGGTGGCTGCCGACGGAAAAATTCTTGGGAAGCCGGCGAGCCACGAGGAGGCTTATGAGATGGTAAAAAGCCTGGCCGGCAGGAAGCACCAGGTCTATACCGGCGTCACCATGATTCTTAAAGGGGAGTCCGGGGAACACGGCGTGACGTTTTCCGATGAAACCGAGGTGGAGGTGGTGCCCATGACCGAGGCAGAGCTTCGGGAGTATGCGGAGTCCGAGGAACCCATGGACAAGGCCGGGGCTTATGCGGTGCAGGGATTTTTTGCCAGATACATAAGGTGCCTTCACGGTTCCTATGCCAATGTGATGGGACTTCCCGTGTGCCGTGTATGGGAGGAGTACCGGCGGCTTTCTGAGGAGGCGGAGTATGATTAAGTTAATTGTGTCGGACATCGACGGGACGCTGACGAAGGACGGCGGGAACAAGCTGAACCCGGAGCTGTTTTCGGTAATTATGAAGTTAAAGGAAAAAGGGATCCATTTTGCGGCGGTCAGCGGCAGGCAGGCGGCGAGCCTGGAAACCTTGTTTGAACCTATCCGCGACCAGATTTTTTATGTGGGCGACAACGGCGCTTACGTGGGCTGTTATGGGCGGAACCTGTTTTTGACGGAAATCCGGCGGAAGACGGCCGTGGATTTTATCAAAGACATCCGCGAGGCCGGGCTGGAGGTCATGCTTGGCGGCGCCGAATATGTCTATGTGGATTCCAAAAATGAAGAGTATGTCCGGTGGCTCATGGAGGGGTACCAGTTTAAGATGAGGCGCGTGCGGGACGTCAGGTGGGTGAAAGGGCCGATCATCAAGGTTTCCGCCTGCTGTATGGACGGGATTGGAAACAAGGCGGATGGGCTCATGAAAAAGTACAGAAGGCGCCTTAAGCTGACGCCGTCCGGAAGCCAGTGGGTCGACGGCATGCACTTAAGCGTCAGCAAGGGAAACGCCGTGAAGCTTCTCCAGGAGAGCCTGTTTATCCGCCCGGAGGAGACCATGGCCTTCGGCGACCAGTTAAACGATGTGGAGATGCTAAAGCAGGCGTATTACAGCTATGCCGTGGAGAATGCCAGACCGGAGGTGAAAGAGACCGCCAGGTTTCTGGCAGATTCCAATGAGGATGACGGGGTTTTAAAGGTGCTGCGTCTCCTTTTGTAGGAAAAAGAGACATCTGGTTTTGAGGCAGAATGGAGTGAAACGATGGGAAGATGGACGAAACTTGGGAAGGCGGCAGCAGCATTTCTGGCCGCCGCGGTTCTTTGCGGCTGTCAGGCGGAGGTGCCGTTATTTTCCGGCAGCAAGGGGGAAAAGGAGTACGGGAGAGCGGAGGCCATGGCCATTGTGACGACGGAGCGGCACCGGTATGAGGAGCTTTACACGGATCAGATCTGGCATGTGACGGTGGACAACCGTGGGACGACCTTTGAGGCCTCTCTTCTGGATCAGATCCATGATTTCATGCGGGAGTTAAAAATCATGAGCCTGATGGCCAAGGAGCAGGAAATCCGTTTGTCGGGGCAGGAGGAAGAGCTGGTGAGCGAGGCAGCTTCCCGGTACATGGAGACGCTTGGCGAGCCGGCGGCGGAGGAGCTTGGCCTCGATGAGACAGCCATGAAAGGTCTGTTTTCCGATTATTGGCTGGCAGAGAAGCTGGCGGAACATCTGACTGGGAGCATGGATCTGGAGGTCAGCGACAGCGAGGCCAGGGTCATTACCGTATCCCAGATTGTGTTAGAGGACGCGGAGACGGCGGCCAATGTGCTTTCCCAGGTGCAGGCCGAGGGCGCAGACTTTTATGCCATCGCAAAGGAAACTTCTGTAAGTGAGGAAATCAAGGTGCAGCTTGGCCGCGGCGAGGCGGGAAGCGCCTATGAGGAAGCGGCTTTCGGGCTGGAGGCCGGGGAAATCAGCGATGTGGTGGCCGGGGACGGGCAGTTTTACATTATCCGGTGCGAAAACGACTACGACGAGGAGGCCACGCGGCTTCATAAGGAGACGATGATCCAGGACAGGAAGGATCAGGCGTTTTACGCGGCGTATCAGGCCTTTAAGGCGGGAGTGACCCTGACCGAGGAGCCGGAGACCTGGGAGGGGATCACGATTTCCCAGAGCCCTGCGACGCCGGCGGATTTCTTTGAGGTGTTTGAAGAGATCTGCGAGGGCGGCGAGATGGGGAGCTGATGGGCGGCAGAATCCCTGTTTTTATTGTGCAGCAGGAACATGCAGAGGGGATTTTGAATATTGCAAAAAGAATCTGCATATGTTATAATGCCGGTAGGCAAAGAGAAGTGATATTATTTCCATGTCAGATGACGAAAACCCCGGAGGTGCGACTCCGGGGTTTTCTATTCCGTTTTGGTATGGTGGCTTAAACCATAGGCTGATTACCGACTATTTGTCGCCATCCAACCATTTGATGATGTAATGGCAAATTACACCAGCCGCAACAGCGACAATAAGAGAAGTGGTTATCTCCAAGCCAGACACCTCCCTTCCGTACCAATCTAGGAGGCGGTAACATAAAAATTATATCATGGCCTTTGATACACCGCAATTCGATTTTCTATATATCTTGCAAAAAATATGCATGTGCTATAATGCCGGTAGGCAAAGAAAGATAATAGTATCCACATGATACACAGCGAAAGCCCGGGAGACGCAAACTCCCGGGCTTTCTGCTTTTCACATCCAAATTAGTTAATCTCAATCTTCACAGCCTCTTCCGGCGTAAAGGAGTTTTTCAGGTCGTAGATGTTGTGATGGGTGAAGTCGCGGAGCGCTCTGTCGCCGAGGAAGTAGTTTCTCTGGTACTTTCCTTCCTTTACGAGGAGCCAGTTTTCCCGATCCCACTTCATGTAGCCGTCCTCATCGGACTTGGTTTCGGAGAAGACAAGGTCAACCTGGCGGTTGTTGTCAAGGAATTTGACTAAATCTGCCTCCGTTACTTCGATTTCCTGTTTTGCCTGGACATCATATGCTTTCATGTGTTTCAATTCCTCCTGAATATTCTTTTTTGGCGGCGCGGCAGAAGGTCCTGCCGGCCGCACATTTTTATGTTTGTTTAATTCTCAAAGAAGGCCTTTACAAGGCTGTTGAGGGCATGCTGGTCTTCTGCACCCATGGTTTCCATGGTGGAGTGCATGGCCCAGAGTCCGACGCCGGCGTCGACGGCTTTTACGGCTAACTGGCAGGACGAGATGCTGCCCAGCGTGGAACCGCCGCGGATGTCGGAACGGTTGGAGAATTTCTTATACGGAATGCCGTCCTTTTTGCAGAGTTCTTCGATCACGCTGACGGCCGTAGCGTCGGTGGCGTAGGACTGGGTCGAGGACATCTTGATGACGACGCCGTCGTTTAAGAGCGTGTGGTTCTTCGGGTCGTAATTGTCCGGCTTGGACGGATGGTAGGCATGTCCCACGTCCATGGACAGAAGGAAGCTCTTAAACATGGCGCTTAAATACTGTTCCCTGTCGAAGCCAAGGGAGAGGAAGAGCTTCTCCATGAGCCGGTCGGCGGCGGTGGAGGCTGCGCCCTGCTTCGTGCGGCTTCCGACTTCCTCGTTGTCGTAGAGGGCGATTAAGGAGATGGTGTCATCGTTCTTTCCGCTCTGAGCTGCTGTGAGCAGGCCTGTCAGGCATGCCTCAACAGAAGTCAGGTTGTCGAGACGCGGAGCGGAGTAGAATTCTTCGTTCATGCCCCAGAGCGTGCCTTTCTCCCAGTTGTAGAGATAGAACTCATAATCCAGGATCTCTTCCTTTTTCGCATCCAGCTCTTTCGCCAGAAGATCCAGGAAGAAGCTGTCTTTATTCAGCTTTTCCGTGAGGATTGTAAGTACGGGCAGCATGTCAATCTGCTTGTTGGGTTCCACATATTTTTCATTGTCGCGCTTGATGTGGTTTGCCAGGTTAGGAACCATTAAAAGCGGGCGTTTGAAATCCACCAGCTTTTCTTCCGGATGGAAGGCATCCTTTCCGCGCAGGCAGACACGGCCAGCCATGGAAAGGGGCCGGTCAAACCAGGTCTGAAGGATCTGGCCGCCGTAGGCTTCCACGTTTAAGAGCCCGTAGCCGCCCTTTGCCATTTCCGGTGTGGGCTTTACACGAAGGCAGGGCCAGTCGGTGTGAGAGGCAGCCATGCGGATTTTTGGCGCGCTGCCGCCTTTTTTTACGTTTCCGCCGACGGTAAAGGCAAGAAGGCTGGAACCGTAGAGATTGACATAATATGATTTTCCCGGTTTGATCTCCCATGCTTTATGGGCCTTCAGCTCCTCAAAGCCCTGAGCAGAGAGGCGCTCCACGCTCTTTTCGATGGCATGGTAGGGGGAGACTCCGGCCTGGAGAAGGTCTTCCAGGGAACGGATGGCTTTTTTGGCATCTTTCATTGCAGTTTTCCTCCGATTTTTGTTCGTCCGCAGGCAGGGAACCCGTGCCGCGGCAGGTGTTGCATATAGATTAAGTATAGCATATTCGTTGCATATTTTCTACGGTTATTGTAGAATATGATGGGAGGTAGGAGACGGATGGTTGCACTGAGAATTGCGGAACAGAAGACGTTTACGGCCGGGCTTTTTCTCGGGGAGCTGTTTGACGGTTTTCTCGTGAGGGAAGCGAATATCGTCACCTTCAACAGCTTTACGGTGGACGGGCGCGTGCGGCAGGGATATTATTCAGATGAGGAGCTGGAGGAAAAGCGGATCGAGGAATTTTCTTCCTGGGGCGTTTTAAAGCCCTTTTGTTTTTCCCTGATTAAGGGGAACCGCCTGCCGGAGAGCTTTCGGATTGTGCTTCTTCTGGCGCCGGAAGCGCGGGAGCGGTTCGTGAAGGCCAGGGGATCCGGGCTCCTGCCGGAGCAGGTGGGCGGCCTGTATCTGAATATCCAGTATGAAAATGGGGAAATGTACTGCATAACGGGAACCTCCCTTCAGGTGTTCACCATGGATAAGAGCCTGGAGCGGGAGTGGGACGAAAGTGTCAGGCAGTTTTTGAAAAAGCATGGGATTGCGTTTGAGGAAAGGGGTTAAGGAATGAAAAAGTTTTCAGAACTTGAATATGTGAGACCGGACATGGAAAAGGCCGGGGAGGCGGTGAAGGCGTGTGTGAAGGCCATGAAAACGGCCGCCTCATATGCGGAATTCAGGGATGCCTACATGGAGTATGTGAAGCTGGACACGGAGCTTGCAACGGCAAAAAGCATCGCCCATATCCGGAACACGGTCAATTTGATGGACGAATATTATGAAAAGGAAATGGCATATTTTAACGCTGAAATGCCGAAATATCAGCTTCTTGTGAAGGAAATGGGGACGGTGATCCTTGAATCGCCCTTTAAGAAGGACATGGAGGCGGAGTTTGGCAGGATCCTGATTCAGAATTTGGAGGCCGGCCAGCTTCTTTCCTGCGAGGCTGTTGTGGAGGACAAGGTGAGGGAGGCCGATCTGGCGTCTCTGTATTCCAAAACCGTGGCCGCGGCATCAGCGGATTTTCATGGCGAAAAGTTAAACACCTACGGGCTTTTAAAGCATATGCAGAGCACCGACCGAACGGAGCGCCGGGAGGCGTTTTTGGCATGGGCCGGGCTTTTTGAGAGCATCGCGCCGGAGATCGACCGGATTTATGACGGCCTTGTGAAGCTGCGTGCCGGCATGGCAGAAAAGCTGGGCTTTGAGAATTTTGTCCCCATGGGCTATCTGGCACGCCGCCGCTATGACTATACGGCAAAGGAGCTTTCTGTCTTTCGGAAGCAGGTGAGGGAGGTCATCGTCCCGGCCTGCGAAGCGCTTTTTGAGCGGCAGCGGGAGGCTCTCGGCCTTGATAAGCTCCATTACTATGACGAATCCGTCGGGAGCCCCGAGGGGAATCCTGTGCCGGTGGGCGGCAGGGATTACCTTGTGGCCCAGGCGCAGAAGATGTATCGGGAGCTTTCGCCGGAGAGCGGGGAATTTTTTGATTTCATGGTACAATACGATTTGTTTGATTTGGAGGCAAAAAAGGGAAAACGTGTCGGCGGCTACTGCACGACTCTGCCGCTTTACCATGCGCCGTTCATTTTCTCCAATTTCAACGGCACCGAGGCCGATGTGAACGTGCTGACCCATGAGGCCGGCCATGCGTTTGCCGGGTTTACGGCCGCGAAGTTCCAGAAAATCCCGGAGCTCTGCCACAGCACCAGCGAAATCAACGAGATTCACTCCATGGGCATGGAGCTTTGGACGTATCCGTGGATGGAGCTGTTTTTCGGGGAGCAGGCAGATCAGTACCGAAGGGAGCATCTGGCGGATGCTTTAAAGAAGATACCGTATATGGTATGTGTGGATGAATACCAGCACCGGGTGTATGAGAAGCCGGACATGACGGCCATGGAGAGGCGGAAAGTCTGGAGAGAGCTTGAGAAAGTCTATATGCCGTGGCGGGATTACGACGGCAACGAATTCTTGGAGAACGGCGGCTTCTGGATGCAGAAACAGCATATTTTCCTGTATCCGTTCTATTATGTGGACTATGCCATGGCGCAGATCGGAGCTTTTGAGTTCTATACGAAGATGAAAGAGAACCGGACGGCGGCATGGGAGGATTATTATAACCTCTGCAAGGCCGGCGGATCGAAGGGGTATTTTGAGCTGCTTGCGGAGGCGAAGCTCCATAATGTGCTGGAAGAGGGCGCTGTGAGGGAGGCGCTTGCGGGAGTGTTGGCGGAGTTGGGGGTGTAAAGTTGTAAAAGGGATTGAAGAATATGAGGACGGCCCGAGCATTTTCTTTCGGCCGCCAGGCGGCCTACGCCGGTTTGAGGTTTCACTGCACAACCCCTCCTGAAAGCTCTGTAAGATGATGCATACCGGCGCACCTTCTTACTTCAGCGCTTAAACAGGCACACGCCGTTGCCTGTCTCTTTCTATTATCATATGAGAGTCAGAGAAATATTTCAATCTTTTTTCGACAGGGAAAATAAATGCCCCATAAAGACGTTTATCCCTAAAAAGGGAACACACGACATCCAAATCAGATGTTTTGTGTTCCCTTTTTTGCTGCACAAAGCCCGGCAAGCGGCATCATGCCTGCATGAGATACCCCCACTCTGACCGGCCCTCCTGCGTGGACGCCATGTCAATTTCAGACTTAATAAGGACTTGAATGGAATTTCGGACGTAGAAACATTTCGGAAGACTTTTATGAAGAGAAAAAAATTTCTGTATTTATGAAGAATAAACGAAAATAAGAGAAAAAATAAAAGAATATTGACAAAATTATACAAAAAAATTACTCTATTCACAAAAGAATACAAGTCTTGTTTTGGACTTGAAGAAGAGGAGGTAAGGTATGAAAAAGCAGGAGGTATTCTCCTATCTGGCCAGCCAGCAGGAATTTCTGGCGCAGGTCAGTGACGCAATCTGGGACACCCCGGAAACATGTTTTGAAGAGTCCGCGTCTGCGGAAACGCTCTGTAAGGCCCTAGAGGAGGCCGGTTTCACGGTGGAACGCGGCGTGGCGGATATTGCCACGGCTTTCACGGGAACGTATGGACATGGAAAACCTGTCATTGGTTTCCTCGGCGAATTTGATGCCCTGTCCGGCCTGAGCCAGGTGGCCGGTTCTGCCGAAAAATGCCCGCTCATTCCCGGCGGGAACGGCCATGGCTGCGGTCATAACCTGTTGGGAGCCGGGTGCCTCGCAGGCGCCATGGGTATGAAAAAATATCTGGAAGAGACAGGATGCGAAGGCACGGTTATTTTCTATGGCTGCCCGGCAGAAGAGGGCGGTTCCGGAAAAGCGTTCATGGCGCGGGAGGGCTGCTTTGATATGCTGGATGCGGCGATTGCATGGCATCCGGGAAGCACTTACAATGCGTCCGGAGGCGGGATGCTGGCGAACTGCCAGATTTACTTCCGCTATAAAGGCGTCAGCTCCCATGCGGGAATTTCTCCGCACCTGGGGCGCAGCGCGCTGGATGCGGTTACGCTGTTCAATGTAGGGATTCAGTTTTTGCGCGAGCATGTCCTTCCGTCCGTCAGAATGCATTACGCCGTAACCGACACCGGCGGGTTCTCCCCGAATGTGGTACAGCCCACAGCAGAGGTTCTGTGTCTTTTACGCGCTCCGGACAATGAGATTCTTTCCGATGTCCGCGCCCGTGTGGAAGACATTGCAAGGGGCGCTGCGCTGATGACCGGCACAGAACTGGAAATTGATTTTGTGAAGGCATGCTCTAACGTGGTTCCAAATAATGCACTGGGCTTTGCGGCCGTGGAAAATCTGCGGCTTTTGGAACGGCCTGAATACTCGAAAGAAGATATGGAATTTTATTCCCGGATTTCCGCAACGAACAAAGACGGCGACGCCGAACACCCTGTTTCCGAAGAAATCCCGGATTTTAAGCCCACGGATTCCGTATTCCCGGCATCCTCCGATGTGGGCGATGTAAGCTGGGTCGCCCCGACCATTTCCATCAGTACGCCAACCTGGCCCGTCGGCACAGCCGCACATTCCTGGCAGGCAGTTTCCGTAGGAAAAAGCACGCTGGCGCACAAAGGGACGCTGGCAGCCGGACAGGCCATGGCCGGTATTGCAATCGACATCCTTGAAAAGCCGGAGCTTCTTAAGGCGGCAAAAGAGGAACATAACAAACGCCTGAAGGGCGGGAAATATGTGTGCCCCATTCCAAAAGGAGTAAAACCGAGAATCATTTCCAATAAGAAATAGCGAGAGAAAGGAGATATCTTATGTCAACACAGACAATTATCTGCCTGGTCGTGTTCGTCGCCACTCTGGCGTTATATATGTCCAATAAATTCCCGCTGCCGTTAGTCTCCATGACGGCCATGGGCATTTACGTAATAACCGGATGTCTGGAACCATCCTCAGCACTGAGCTGTTTCTCAAACTCTTCTGTCATCATCATGGGTTCCATGTTCATTGTGGCCGGCGGACTGAACCGCACCCAGATGGTACATAAAGTGACGGATCTGGCCTATAAAGTATCGGGCGGCAATTTCTATAAGGGATTGATCCTGTACTGCCTGGTCACTCTGGCCATCGCACAGGTTGCACCTTCTGCGATTTTGATCTTTTCGATCTGCTATCCGCTGGTAGCTGATTTCTGCCGAAAGAACAACGAAAGCCCGTCCAAGGCGATGTTCTCCATCGTTTTAATCTGTATCTGTACCGTAACTTCCCTTCCGATTGGTTCCGGTGCAACCAGCTATATTACCGCAAATTCCCTGTGGGAAACCTATGGCCTCACCGCAAAAGAGGGAATGTTCGACCCGATGCTGGTTTACATGCCGACATTGATCCTGTCCGTTCTGTTTGCCATGTTCTATTGTCCGAAGGTCGCGCCGGACTATGGCCCTTTATACACGGATGTTCAGCTGAAACAGCTCAAGGAACAGAAACCTCTGGATCCGTTCCGTGAATTCATGGGGTATGGAATCTTCGTGGCAGTTGTTATCGCCATCCTGTTTTCCAACTACCTTCCGGCCACGATCCCGACCTGGATGATCTGTTTTATCGGCGCCGTTTTAACAATCCTTACCGGTGTTTTGTCTGAGAAAGAGGCAATGGAAGCATTGACGATGCCGCCGATCTTTTTATACATCGGCTCCCTTGCCGTAGGAAATGCCCTGGTTGCTTCCGGTGCCGGTACCTTCATCGCAGAAGGCATTCAGAGTATCCTGGGCGACAACCCTTCCAAATGGGTCGTCATCATCATGTTCTGGCTGGCAGGATTCATTGTTACCCAGTTCATGTCCAACATGGCTTTATATTCCGCATTGCAGCCGGTTGTCCTGCTGATGTGCGCGACTTACGGATGGAATCCGACAGGCCTTTACAACATGCTGTGGAAGGCAACCTTCACTTCCTATCTGACTCCGCTTTCGACCGTGGCAATTCCGCTTTGTATGGCGGTCGGCGGCTATAAACAGAAGGATCTGATCCGGATGGGATTATTGCCGGCCCTGGTGATTTCCGTCGCCAATATTTTGTGGTGCGGCCTGATGTTCCCGCCCTATTAAACAGGCGTCTGTACATAGGGCAAAAAATCGGATTTTCAGGGAGATAAATTCATGGCTGAGAAGAAAGTCAATTATGGCTGGATCATCGTTGCCTACGGAGTGCTGTGCATGCTGGTTCTTCATTACGGCACCATAGGCAGTCAGGCCATATTTTTATTACCGATTACAGAAGATATGGGGGTCAGCACAACAACGCTGACCCTCGCATCTACATATGGCACAGTTGTAAGCCTGATCGTCACACCTCTGGCCGGAAAACTGATGGATCGGAAAAGCATCCGGAAGCTGATGTTCATGGGTGTCCTGGGGACTGGCCTAACCATGGTGGCGCAGAGTTACATGACGTCTGTGCATATTTATTATCTGATCATACTGATCCGGACAGCGCTCAACCCGTTTGCGTTAATGATGCCTTTTGCCGCTCTGACGGCAAGGTGGTTCACGAAAGAGAACCGTTCATTCGCAGCCAGCATCGTTTTTGTGGGAATCAGCCTTGGCGGTGTACTTTTATCGAATCCCCTGGCAGCGCTGATCGAAAGCATTGGCTGGCGGCTGACTTACCGCTATTATGGCCTGACTGCCGTGGCGGTGCTTGCTCCGCTGACATTGCTTTTGATCCGCGATTATCCCGATCACTATGAAGAGATGATTCGGGCGGAGGAACCAGAAGCCGCCGGCGGGAAGGCGGATTTTTTGTCACTGTTCAAAGACGTGCGCTTCCTGCTTATCTGCGTGGGCATGGGCTGCATTTCCTTCATTGGCTGTTCCCTGTACCATATTTCCTCTTACGTGCAGTCACTTGGATACGATGCTCAGTTCGGCGCCTTCATTATTTCCTTATATAATTTTGCCTGCATTTTTTCAAAGATGATCATGGGCCGGCTTTTTGACAGAAGAGGTTTGAGAGCCGGGATTTTGTTCGGTGCACTTGGAATTGCCGGCTCTTATTTCCTTATGGCAATCTCCATTTTTAAGTCCAGCGCACCGTTTCTGATCGTTATCGCCCTGTTCTACGGAATCGGGAACACCTGCCAGAGCATCACTGCGCCATCGCTGGTGTCGGGAGTTTTCGGCGTTAAAAATTACAGCGAAATCTATGCGAAGCTGACGACCGTTACCATGGTCGTCAGTGCGGTGAGCACTCCGCTTTTATCGGCCATCTATGAGGCCAGTGGAAATTATTTTGCCGCCTGGGCCGTCTGTTTCGTGCTGTCCGTGGTTTCAACGGCCAGTCTCCTTGCAGTCAGCCGTATCTGCCAAAAGTGACCGGGGGTTCATCTCCGGGCATAAAAACAGTGCCGCCAAAAAAATGGCGGCAGAAAGGAGATTTCATATGGAACTATTTGCGGCGCTTTGTGAAAAAATCTGGATCGTTATGATGCTTACAGCCTTCTTTGTCTGTCTGGCGAAAGGATGGCTAAAAAAGGGCTTTTATCTGACAAGCGATCAGGCGCAGGAGGCCGAATACAGAGAAGAACGGCAAAAAGAGAGATTGTCAGAAAAAGCGAAGGTCAAAAAGCTTCCGTCATGAAAGGAACGGGCCAAAATCAATCTCATAGACGGTGGAAGGCCGCCCGGCGCCGTTTAAGTTGACGGTTCTGACCGGGCGGGCCAGGCCGCCGTCCGCCAGCTTTAAAAGAATGCGCGCGGCGCTGCGCGGGGTGATTTCCAGAAAATACACCAGGTCGCCGGAAGTGAATTCGTACATGTTCCTGGTTTTTTGAAGGGACATGAGCTTTTCTAAGTTGACGGCGGCGATTCCCAGGGATTTTGCCAGGGAAAATACATGGGCATCCGGCTGGAGACCGTAGCTTATGGAGCGGTTGCTGTTTAACGGCCCTACCATCTCCTGAGATTCCGTAACGAGGTAGGTATAATGGTGCTTGTCCCGGCTGCATTCGGCCAGGGCTCTTTTTGCGTTTTTGTAGGCGGCCACAATGTCAAAGCCGATTCCCCACCCCAGTTCCGGAGGAAACGGGAGAGCCTTGTGAAGCTCGCTGGAAAGCAGGCATTGGGTATAGTTTTGGGTGAGGCTTTTGACTTCCATGCTGGAGGTGGTGACCTCGAAGCAGGGGCCGTTTTTCCGGATCAGGATGTTCTGGCTGTGTTTCATGGAGAAGGCGTCTAAGGCCTTTCTCAGCCGGTCATAGGTTTCCTGGCTCTGGTTTTCTGCGGGAACCTTTACGATACAGCAGGCCACCAGGGAATTCTGGAGCAAGGATTCCTTGATGTCGGCAAGGAGCGCATGGAAATGTTCCAGGATGGTCTCTGAGGACGGCATCAGAAGGACGTGGGGAATCCCTTCCTTTTCAAGCTGTTCGGCCAGGTTGGTAAAGCGGGTCACGAGGATATCAAAGACCTTTTCCTTCCAGAGGGCCCGGTAAATGTCCATGGAACGCTCATAGATGGGCGAGCGCAGGAAGCGCCGGTGTTCCAGCGGAGTGTGGCCGATTGGTGAATGGGGGGGGTAATTGCCGTAATCAAAAATATTGCGGAAAACAGCGGGATCCACGATGGTGTCAAAATAGACGCGGGAGAAGTCGAGCCCCGGATTTGCTGCAAAAAGCCGGGCCGCGGCCAGATAAAAATCCCGGTTTTCCAGGTCGATGCAGCGGGACGGCTTCGGGATGGGGCCGATGTTTTCCTGGACATACTCCCGCGGGATCGGCCCGCTGAAAAGGATCCCGTCGAATTTCCGGCTGTTTTTTTCATAGAGCTTTCCAAGCTCCGCCATGGATTCGTAAGGAAAATAGGTGACAGTGCAGCGGCGGCGCATCTCCTGATCGACGGTGCGGATATTTTCCAGGGACTGCCTGGCCGTAAAAATTCCGATGGAAATTGGCATATGGGACACCTCGCATGGTAAAAATTTTCCTGCATGGGATTACATCTATTGTATCGAATCCGGCATCAGGTGTAAACCTCATTTGAAAAGCCAGAACAGAAAAATTGATCGCATCCGCCTGATTTATTAGCACTCATCCAATCTGAGTGCTAAATTTCTGTTGACATTTTCCTTCCAGGGTATTACAATATTCCATGTCGCAGATGGTTTGGGAGTTTTCTGCGGAATCAGAGGAATATTTCTGTTTATACTTTATATATAGAAGGAGTGATTTACCATGGCAAAGACGGGAAGCCTTTCCATCAACAGTGAGAACATTTTTCCGATTATCAAAAAGTGGCTGTATTCCGACCACGATATTTTCTACCGTGAGTTAATCAGCAACGGCTGTGATGCCATCACGAAGTTAAAGAAACTGGCGTTAATCGGAGAGTACGAGGAGCCGGAACAGACGGAGTACAAGATCCAGGTGACGGTGAACCCTACGGACAAGACCATCAAGGTGACGGACAACGGCCTTGGAATGACTGAGGAGGAGGTTGACGAGTACATCAACCAGATCGCCTTTTCCGGCGCCCAGGATTTCTTAAACAAGTATAAGGACAAAGCCAATGAAGACCAGATTATCGGCCACTTCGGCCTCGGCTTCTATTCGGCGTTCATGGTGGCTGACCGCGTAACCATCGACACCCTTTCCTGCCGCCCGGATGCGAAAGCCGTTCACTGGGAGTCCGAAGGCGGAAGCGAGTATGAGATGACGGACGGGGACAAGGACACCGTCGGAACCACCATCACCCTGTACTTAAACGACGACAGCACCGAGTTCTCCAACCTGTACCGCGCCCGCGAGGTCATCGAGAAATACTGTGCCTTCATGCCGGTGGAAATCTATTTAAACGACGAGACGGCGGAGCCGGAGTATGAGACCATCGAAAAGGACGAGCTGACGGAGAAGGACACCATCGTCGAGACCATCGTGGAAGAAGCGAAGACCGAGGAAAAGGAAAACGAGGACGGGACGAAGGAGACGGTGGAGATCTCCCCGGCTACGGAAAAATATAAGATTTTAAAACGCCCGGAGCCCTTAAACGACATTCATCCGCTCTGGAACAAGCACCCCAACGAGTGCACCGAGGAGGAGTATAAGGAGTTCTACCGGAAGGTATTTTTAGACTTCAAGGAGCCGTTATTCTGGATCCACCTGAACATGGATTATCCGTTCAACTTAAAAGGCATCCTGTATTTCCCGAAGATCAACATGGAATATGAGAGCATCGAGGGAAAGATCAAGCTCTACAACAGCCAGGTGTTCATCGCCGACAACATCAAAGAGGTTATTCCGGAGTTCTTAATGCTCTTAAAGGGCGTCATCGACTGCCCGGATCTGCCGCTTAACGTGTCGAGAAGCGCCCTTCAGAACGACGGCTTCGTGAAGAAGATTTCCGACTACATCACGAAGAAGGTGGCCGACAAGCTGACCGGCATGTGCAAGACCGACCGGGAGACCTATGAGAAATACTGGGACGATATCAACCCGTTCATCAAATTCGGCTGCTTAAAGGATGAGAAATTCGCCGAGAAGATGAATGACTACGTCATCTTTAAGAACCTGGAGGGCAAGTACCTGACCTTGAAGGACTGCCTGGAGGCCAACAAGGAAAAAGGCCATGAGAACCAGATTTTCTATGTGACGGACGAAAAAGAGCAGAGCCAGTACATCAACATGTTTAAGGAGGCAAACCTTGACGCCATCATCCTGCCTCACGCCATCGACTCGCCGTTTATCACCCATCTGGAGCAGAAGAACGAGGGCGTGAAATTCATGCGGATCGACGCCGACGTGAATGAGACCTTTAAGGAGAAGTCCGAGGAGACAGAGGAAGCCAAGGAGCAGGAGAAGAAGGAGACGGAGTCCCTGACGGAAATTTTCCGGAAAGCGCTCGGAAACGACAAGCTGGAAGTGAAGGTGGAGAAGCTTAAAAATGCATCCCTCTCTTCGATGATTACCGTGTCCGAGGAAAGCCGCAGGATGCAGGAAATGATGAAAATGTACAGCATGTACGGCGGCGGGGCCGACATGTTTCCGGCGGCGGAGACACTCGTTTTAAATGCTAACAACAGCCTGGTAAAATACGTCCTGGAACATAAGGACGGCGAGCTGACAGGAAAAATCTGCGAACAGCTTTATGACCTGGCGAAGTTAGCCCACGGAAGCCTGTCCCCAGAGCGGATGACGGGATTCATCGCAAGAAGCAATGAGCTGATGCTCAAAATGGCTGGAGAACAGTAAATGGTTTCGGGATCCCGGGGCGGCAGGCGGCCGTCCCGGGGTCTTTGGATAAGGAAAACATATGGAATTTACGAAAAAAGAGTACAGAAGAACATTTGCCGGATTGGGATTGGCGCTCTGCCTTCTGGAGGTTCTGAGGGTTTTTGGGAGCCTCCTCTATGAGTATGTCCTGAACCGGGTCTGGAACCAGGAAACAGGCGTATCCGGCCTGCTCTCCTGGCTTTTTGCTTCCCCCTGGACGGATACCCTGGTGCAGTATGTGTTCGTGCTTGGGGTTCCCTACCTGCTTATCATGGCGCTTTTAAAGCGCATGCCGAAGGCGGAACGGTGGAAGGACAGCCTGCCGCCGGGGATTTTTGTGGCGGCCCTCGTCATGTCCCTTGGCCTTGGCTATCTTCTCAATCTCACCGGGGTCTTTATAAACAGCGGCGTGTCGCTCTTTACGGGAAAGCCGGCAGATGAGATGAACCCAGTGACTGACATGATGAGCGTCCTCACGCCGTCCATGGTGATTTACACCTGCCTTCTGGGCCCGTTCATGGAGGAGCTTCTGTTCCGCGGCGTCCTTCTTTCGCGGGCCAGAAAGTTCGGCGACAGGACGGCCGTGCTGTTTACGGCAGTTCTTTTCGGCCTGATGCATGGGAACCTCAATCAGTTTCTGTATGCGGCCGCCATCGGCATCGTGTTCGGCTACGTGGCCGTTTATACAGGGCGGATCCGTTATACGGTGATGCTTCATATGATGGTGAATACGTATTCCGTGATCCTTTTAGCCGGGGAAGAGCTTCTTTTATCGACTGGCCTGGTGATTCCGCTCGTGGGCTATGGGCTTATGATACTGCTGTCCGTCGTCCTTTTGATCTGCGGCGCCGTCACCTGCATCTGGCTTTACGGGCGGGAGGCCATCATGCGGATGGGCATGACGGAAGCCGCGCCGCCCTCCTGGCGGAAGTATGCGTGGCTCAATGTGGGCTTCCTGCTTTATCTGGCTTTCGGACTGTTCCAAATGATGTTATATCTTCTGTATTAAGTATTGACTTTCACTTTCCTGCACTCTATAATATATGGTAATTGATACTA
>ENA-UOJP01000491-UOJP01000491.1-human-gut-metagenome-genome-assembly--contig:-C102-NODE-491-length-74221-cov-6.726694_pt1 | contig 74221 bp, 57 predicted proteins | sample MGYA00242353_ERZ723900 | MGnify/ENA metagenome assembly ERZ723900 | reverse complement strand
GATGTAGCGGAAAGGTCTATAATATCCTATGAGCCCTGAGCAACAGAGGATAATGCTTTTAATTATGTATTGCAGAAGCCAATTACTACAGAGTTTTATGAGTTATTTAAACCGTTTGGGTATATCAATATGCAACTTGGTAACGAACGATTGGGTGAAGTATATATATTAGACAAAAAAGGAAATGTAGTTTTGATACTTCAAGGGCGAATTGGTTCTACAAAACTGAAAGTGATTATAAAGAAAGAAAATCTTGCGGGTGCGACGAATTTGAGAGTTTCAGAGGGCAAGATACAGTGCCAACTCACAAAATATCAGATGTGTATAGACTGCAAAGCGTGTGAGAGCGTATGCAAATATAATGCGATCAAGATAAAAGAATTAGATGATGGTAGTATATCATATAAGATTGATGATAAGAAGTGTGTAAGATGTACGGAGTGCGTAAACCACTTTACCGCAGGATGTTATGTTAGAAAAGTATTGACGATTAAGAGAGAAGAATAAAATGGTGAACAAAGTTGTTTATAAATTAAAAGGGCATGAAAAGTTTCCTCTTCGTGAGGGATGGATGACTAAAGGACTTACTGCAGTTAAAGAAAATAGTCCGCATATTTTTCTTGAGAATAATGGACCGGATATATTAGGAGTAGGTTCTAATATGGTTAAGTCAATTCGTTATTGGATGCAGGCGTGTGGTATGCTTGAGAAGGATGGAAACCAGGAAAGGATTTCACCGATTGCTGAGATTATTTATGAAAAAGATAAAGATTTTGAAGATGTATTTTCGTTATGGTTATTACATTCTAACCTTGCAAAGAATCGTGATCAGGCAACAGTTTGGTATATGTTTTTTAACATGTTTAAGGTGGATACTTTTTCAAAAGCAGATATACAAAGTAAAATAAAATTGGAACTGTTTAACTTTGTGGGACAACATGTAACGGAAAGTTCGGTAAATGATGACATTGATGTTCTACTTAAGATGTATATAAAGGGAAACATTAGAAATGATGATCCGGAAGATAAAATTATTTGTCCATTGTCAATGTTAGGGCTGATAAAAAAAGAAGATGAAATTTACTTTAAAGTACAGCCTGACTTAAGAAAGATTGATAATGCATTGATTTTTTATGAATTAAGTTGCATGTTTAAGAAAGAACAATCATTAAGCATTGAGAAGATTGTATCAGGCGAGAATGGCTTAGGTGCGATATATAATATGACTATGGTTACGGTGAATCAGTATTTAGATAATCTTGAAGCGCTTGGATTTATACATGTTGATAGAACAGCTGGATTAGATATGGTTTATCCAATTAATATTAAAGATCCTACTGAGGTTATTATGGATTATTACAACAAATAAAGGTGGATAAATATATGTTAGTAACTAAGTTGAGCGATATTGTAAAGTTAAATAGTAACTTTAAAAACGCTATTAACCTTTACTTGAACTTAAATAAACAGGACAAGATAGAGAACTATATTCCAACAAAATCATCTTTGGCGATTCTGAAGAGATATATCGAATCTGTGCAACAAAACAAGAATCAGTCAACAATTCTTGTTGGTTCATACGGAAAGGGCAAATCACATCTTTTACTTATTTTACTTGCGATTATAAGTATGGAGAGAACGAACGAAAATGAGAAAGTCATAAGGTCTCTTTTTGAGAGGATAAAGATTGTTGATGAAGCAACGTACGAAGCTGTAGTGGAAATATGGGAAAACAAGAGAAAATTTCTGCCAGTTATTATTTCGGGTAGTCATAATGATTTAAACCGTGCCACTATGGTTGCATTGAATGATGCTTTAAAAAGAGAAAATCTGACAGAACTTATGCCGGATACGTTTTTCAGTATCGCTCTTGACTCTATACAGAGATGGAAGAAAAAATTCCCGGAAGTATATAGTAAATATTGTGCCTTGCTAAAGAAAGAAGGATATTCAGCAGGTGAAATTGAATCAGGGCTTAAAATGTGCAATTCTAATATATTGAATATATTTAAGAATATTTACCCTGCACTTATGGGCGGAGAAAAGTTTAATCCATTAGCAGGTGGAGATGTACTGCCTATGTATAAGAGTGTTGCCGATAAGCTCCATGAGGAATTAGGGTATAGCGGAATTTACATAATTTTTGACGAGTTTAGTAAATTTATCGAAGGGCAGGATAATCGTGCAATAGGTGGCAACATGAAGCTTCTTCAAGATATATGCGAGTTGTCAAATGAATCTAAGGACACACAGATATTTATTACCATGGTGGCTCATAAATCCATAAAAGAATATGGAAGGTATCTTCCTGAAGCAACAATTAATGCTTTTACTGGAATTGAAGGTCGAATTGAGGAAGTGCTATTTAATACATCCTCTAAGAATAGCTATGAATTAATTGAGAATGCAATTCGGACAAATTCAGAAGAACTTAAATATGTACCAAATTATGATAAGTTTTTTGGCCGAGAGACTGTAGATAAATATTATAAAATACCTGCGTTTAAGTCTGCATTTACAAGTAAAGATTTTGAAAAAATAATTGTAAAAGGTTGTTATCCGCTTAGTCCTATTTCTGCATATGCGCTTTTGAATATAAGCGAAAAGGTAGCACAGAATGAACGTACACTCTTTACTTTTATTTCTAAGGAAGAGCCATTTAGTATGGCACAGTATGTGTCAGAGCATACACTTGATGATGAGTGGATTATTGCACCAGATTATATATATGATTATTTTAAAAATATCTTTAAAAAAGAAGTCAATAACGAATTTATTCATACAGAATGGCTAAATGCAGAGTATGCAATAACAAAGGTTAAAAGTTCAGACGATATAAGCAAAGTACGTATGCTAAAGACTCTGGCGATTCTTAATATTATCAATAAGTTTGATGAGATGCCACCAACAGAAGAAATTTTAAAGATTGCATCGGGTCTACCAAATGCAAAGGGAGTGATAGAGAGTTTAGAGGCTGAACAGATTATTTACAAGAAGGGTTCAAATAATTGTTATGCTTTTAAAACTCGTGCAGGTATCGCATTAAAAACAGAGATTAAAAACCGTCGTGGTATTAAAGGTGAGCCAGATCTACCCAAGGTGTTTGCACGTGTAAGTGATGTACAATATATTTTGCCAAAACGATATAATAATCGATATTCTATGACTCGATATTTTAGATATGAGTATATGGGGGTTGATGATTTCCTACAAATTGAGGATCCTAATGTGTTCTTTGATAAAAATAAGTTTCAGGACGGCAAAATACTTGCCCTTTATTCGTTAGATGATACAGATAAGACTCAGAAGATTTATTCAAAGATGAAATTTTTTGCTATTGAAAATCTAGTAGTGATATATTCAAGAAATAAATATGTGTTGGGCAAACAAGCAAAGGATTATGAGATTCTTCAAGAGATAAAAGAAGATGTTGTATTTATGCGTGAGAATGAGATTTTAATGAAAGAACTCTATGTCCTAGAAGAAGATTTGGAAAAAGAACTGTTGAAGTTTATTGATGATGAATTTGGAAATAACAGTTCGCATGTAACGGTGTATTATGATGGAAAGGCATGGAAGGTAGAAGAGGGAGTTGCAATAAGTACTGCGGTAGATGCTGTTTGTGAGTCATTTTATTCTGAAACAGTGATAATTAATAATGAATTGATAAACAAACAATTTATTACGTCGTCACCAATTAAAAAGGCTCGAAGGACAATTATGGAAAGTATAATGAGAAAAGAGTCTGACGAGTATTATAGGTCAGGTACAAGTGCTGAGTCCACCATTTATCGAGCAGTAATGATAAATTCAGGGATTCTTAATGAGAATAATAAATCTGATAAAGTTCAGAAAATTCTTGAACTATTTGATTCTTTTTTTAATGGATGTGTTGAAAAAAGAAAATCTTTGGTGGATCTTGTCAATCAATATAGTTCTAAACCATATGGAATGAGAGCAGGTGTTCTACCTATTTTTCTTGCTTATGTAATTTCAAAGAAGCAGGAAGATATTATTACCTATTATGAAGACCGTGAGGTAATTCTTGATGTAGATACAATTATCAATATGGTTGAATATCCTGGTAAATATTCTTTATTTATTTCGAAGGAGAGTGCGGATAAAGAGGCGTATATTCAAGAACTTTTAACTTTGTTTGGTGATAGGGGAGACAAAAACCTTTCTGGTAATAGAATTGCCAATATCCTTACTTGCATGCAACGGTGGTATAGAGCACTTCCGCAGGTAGCAAAGAATATTCGAAGAGGTAATGAATTTATTACTGATGAAAATATATTGAAGGCTCTTCCAAGATTAAAAAATCTTATGCAGCGTATGGATGTAAATGCGTATGAGACTATTTTTGAAACTTTACCGGAAATTTGTGGAAAATTTGATTACCAAGAAACTATAATTGTTTTAAAAACGATCAAGAATAAGTTGAATGGGTATCTAGATTGGCTTCTTAAAAAGATTATTGTACAGTCCGTTGCTATTTTTGATGAGAACGCAAAGGAAGATCTAATACATACATTGAAAACATGGTATGAGAAACAAAGTGATGTGGCAAAACACGGACTCTATAATGCATCTGTTTCAGGTTTTATGACTTGTATAGCTGACATTAATACTTTTGATGAGATAGACACAATACAAAAAGTTATTAAGATAATTAGTGGGATTCACATTGATTCATGGAATGATGGTTCTTTTGATGAGTATATTGAAAGATTAAAAGAATTAAAAAACGAAATAGAATCTATTGGGGATGAAAAAAATAGTGGTACTTGTATGCTTTCTTTTGTTGGTAAGAATGGGGAAGAGATCCATAGGTATTATGACAGGGTGGATGAGTCGGAAGGCTCTATGTTTAGAAACATAATTGAGGACCAAATTGAAAGTTTCTCTGATTTAGATATAAATGTCCGAGTTGCTATTCTTTTAGAAATGATTGAAAAGGTAATGAGAAAAGAGGATTAATAATGATTTATCTGGATAATGCTGCAACTACGTTTCCTAAACCCGAACCTGTTTACCAAAAGATAGAATGGGCAAATCGTAATATTGCAGTAAATGCTGGGAGAGGTTCTTATAAGACGGCGCGAGAGGCATCATATTTAATAGAAAATACTCGTAAGAAGTTGGTGGAGATTGTTCATGGTATAGGCATAGAGGTTGCGGTACTTACTTCATCAGCAACAGAATCAATGAATATTATTTTGAATGGACTAGACCTTGTTAAAGGTGATGTTATTTATATTTCACCTTTTGAACATAATGCTGTTGCACGGACGTTGCATAGAATTTCCAAAGAAAAAATGGTTCGTGTTATTGAACTTCCTCTTAAAGATAATTTTGAAATTGATATTGAAAAGACTAAATACTTGTTTATGAAGGATAAACCAAAATGTATTTGTTGTACGCATGTTAGCAATGTGACAGGATATATTCTTCCAGTGGAGGAAATCTTTGAATTAGCAAAAGATTATAATGCAATAACTGTGTTAGATGCAGCACAGTCTTTTGGTTTAGTGGATATTAATGTAAAGAAATGCAAGGCAGACTTCATAGTTTTTGCAGGTCATAAGACAATCTATGGTCCTTTTGGGGCAGCTGGCTTTATAGATAATTCTAAAATAGAATTAAAACCATACTTTGTTGGAGGAACTGGTAGTGAATCACTTAAACTCTATATGCCGGAAGAGAGGCCAGAGAAATATGAAGCTGCAAGTAAGAATATAGTTGCAATTGCGGGTATGCATGAGGCTTTGGTTGTATTGAATCGTCTTAAGAACTTTGAGAAGGAGAATAAATTAACAGAATATACAGTAGAAAAATTGATGTCTATTAAGAATGTGATACTCTATGTACCCGAAAATTCTGAGAGACATATAGGGATTATTTCCTTTAATGTAAAGGGGTATAAGTCTGAAGATGTTGGAACTATATTAGATGAAGATTTTGATATAGCTGTAAGGACAGGATATCATTGTGCACCTTTTATACATAAATATCTTGATGATGAGAAGTTTTTAGGAACAATACGTGTAGGGCTAGGACAGTTCAATACAAAAGAAGATGTTGATCGATTGGTTGATGCAATAAGAGATTTATAAAATGGGTGAAAGAGGTAAGGCTATGAACAATAAAGCTTATATAGACTATCTAAATTCTCTACATAATTATAATGCACAGAATGAAAATGCATACGGTGAGAGAAACATTGAAAACCCTTATTTTGAGGCAGTTATGGTTCGTGTTGGATTATGTGATTATATAAAAACTAGCCTTACTGAAAAAGAGCCACATATCATAATATTAACTGGACATGCCGGCGATGGTAAAACTAGTATTATGTATCAAGTTTTGTCAGAACTTAATGCAAAGTATGATTCAAAGGAGAAACTAAGTGAAATCACCTTGCCCTCTGGAAATATATGTTTGTGTGTTAAGGATTTTAGTGAAATACCGGAGGTAGATAGTAGTAATAAAATGGATCGTATCAATGTTATGAGACGAGCTGTAGAAATACCAGAAATGGGAAATTATGTATTTATGGTTGCTAATACTGGTCCGCTGATTAATACATTTGGCGAACTCTTTGATTCAGATAAGGATAAGGAAAAGGCTAAAATTGAACTAATTAATTTGATGGATGAGAATACAGGGGAAATTGTTGAAATTAACGGTATTAAAATATGTGTTGTAAACGTGGCAGCGGTAGATAATTCGTATTTTGCCAAGGCGTTTTTAGAAAAGTTAATTCAAGATGAGCTGTGGAAAGATTGTAAGTCTTGTACTAAGTGTGACTATTGCCACATCTATAGAAACCGTGAGCTTATTGTTAAAAACAAACTTAAAGTATGTGAGTTTATTAATAATCATTTTATCTGGCTTGTAGAATATGGGAATCGTCTGACAATTCGTAGTATGACTGAACAGTTGACATATATGCTGACAGGTGGAATATCATGTTCAGAGGTAACGCCTAACGATACATATAAGTATCTGTTTAGCAACCTTTTCTTTGGGTATATCGGAACAAAACTGAATGACAGAGCATTGAATATAATAGCTATTAATGCTGCGAATCATTGTATGTATGACCATAAGCGTTTGCGTTCGGATGAAAAGTTATTTGTGGGAAAAGAATATAAAGAATTATTTGGTGAAGAAGTCGAAATGATTATTTCTGAAGCAGAAAAGAAGAATGTATTCGTAAGTGGTTGGGCAGAATTTTTACGGAGAACATATTTGTTCATGAATATTGTGATAGATGAGACTGTTGTTGAACAAGATTACGAGGATGTTTTCTCAAAGCAATTTAAACGTTATCTTGAACTAAGGGATGGAAAAGATACACCAGCTAAGGCAGATGCAAATTTGATAGCGGATGCTTTGTCAATGATTTATGTAGGAACGACGAATGACAAGTCAGAGATACCTTTGACATTAAGTAGAGAATCAGGTATCGCTCAGAATGTGCAGTTAATCATCGGAACCGTTCCGGTGCGTAAGCTTAGAGTGGAAAGTGTGAAAACTCAGGATGGTATATTTAATATAGGTAAAGACAGATACGAGCTTTGTTTAAATATCAATAAGGAAAACTTAGACACGGTTCTTACTTTGCCCATGCTGGATTACTTTGAGGAACTTAAAAATGGGATAATTTCCACTAATATTGATCCACAATTATCTCATGGAGTTGAATGCTTAAAAGCGCAGATATCAGAGATAACTAAAGATGATGACGATGAGGATATTATTGAGATTATAGTTTTAAAAAATGGTGGTAATAAAAATATACGTATTGAATTAACTAGCGATGGGAAGATTAGGGAAGTATAGGAGGCTGAATATGGGAATATTTCCAAAATGTATGGAAGAAGATTATAAAGATTTGGCTAATGGTAAGAAAACGGTGTCCTCTTTAATCTTTGGAAACAGATTTAATGCAGATCAAACGTTATACGAATATTTGATAGAGTTCCTTCTTGTCTTTGTATCAGCGAAAGAGGAGAATCTTCAAGAAGGGAAAATGAAATTCCATGATATATCAATCGATAGAAAACTTAGTTATTGGGTGGAACCTCGTATGGCTTTGAGAAGATTTATCTTCTACGATAAGGCAAAGAAAAAGGGGTCTATTCCTGCTGATGAGTTGGCGTACCGTGCGTTGATTGAGCTTTTGGTAAGTAAAATCGAAATAGATGATAAAGAGGCTGCAAGAGAATATATTGAAAGTATTCAAGATTTGTTTCGGGGATACTCAGTAGTTATAAAAAAAAGATTCTGGGGTGCTAGATCTTTAATGCCAATTTGTCCAGAGTTTATTTTATGTGGAGCGGACCCTAATGAGAAAAAAAGGGAAAAAAAAGTTGACTGGGATAATAATCCCAAGTCAGTAGATAATAGTTTCAGTTTTGATAAGCATAACTTTCTTGCACGTGGGGGGGAGTTATACTATCTTCAACTGTTACAAGGATTAGGTAGAAATGAAGAAAAAAAGGCAGAACTAGAATTTTTACTGAAGGATCTTGTAGGTATTCAATGTAAGAAGATTTCAACATTAGCTGAATATGTTCAGAATACATGGGAAGAACAATATCATATGGATAAGAAAAGCCTTTCTAAACAACTAAATCTGGCATTTATACCAGATACAGGCTACAAAAAATGTGGAGAATATTGTGCAGATGAATTAATTAGTTATCTGTTGTGTGAATTGCATCCAATTAGTAGAACCGATGTATTGGCAAAGGGTGTTATGTTTCAGATTATGAGGATGATGTCATATCGTATTGCGGATTATCTAGACAAGGACTCACCGTCATGGATTGTAGATATGAAAGGGGAAACATCAGACACGGTTAAGAAGATTGCAGCAGAGTCTTTTCAAAAGCTAGAAAGTGATTTCATGACTGCGATCAATAAGAAAGCTCGAGAAGTCGGTATTAAAGAAGATGAAATCATGAAGAAAGTACGTGAGGCAAGGATCAATTCATTGGATATATTCAAGAGTAAGGGGAAAGAATTGCAGTGTATTATTCCAGCCAATGGGATTTTTGAGCGATTCAGTTTGTCAGAGGATGTTATTCGTTTTTTAGTACTCTCATTAATTAAACCAGGGAAAAAGATGACTTTGAATATGTTTTTAGAAAAGTTATATAGACATTATGGCATTGTGATTGGACCTGAAGAATATAAGAAAAGTTTGGAGCAAGATGCAATAGAAACAACCCTTGCAAATAGTTTTACAGAGAACGTGACTGCTTTTGGCGAATTTCTTAAGGCAACGGGATTTTTAAAAGAATTATCGGATGCTACTTCTATTGTAGTTAATCCGTATGAATCCATTCAGAAGGGAGTATAAATATGAAGTATGTTATAGATAGAATTGTAGAATTAATACTCGAAAAAGAGCCGTCTTCTGATATGGAAACAATGATTCGTGTAGATGGTTTTGAAAATGTTGCAATTTATGAGAGGGTTGCAGCAAAGTTGACATCGGAACTTGAAAGCGAAGGGATTTCTTTAGACATAAAGCTAGCAAAAAATAAGTTGAAATCGTTTAAGAAAAATGTAGAAAATACAACGATTCTACAATCCATGGTACAGCATGGCTGGGTCAGTGATGCAGAGAGCATAACATATTACAGAAATTTGCATGCAAGTAATGTTTTAGTATTACTTGGTACAGAGGATGAAGAGGATAAAGGTGGTTTGGCTAATTGTTATAGTATTACTCCTGATCTCATATCAAAAACTCTAGGTGGAAAGTACTATAAGCTGTTTTATAACGATGATTCCTTTGTTGATACGGATAGGGAAATTATAGATAAGTTATACAAGGATTTATTTGAATTTGTTGCAATTGATATCTGTAAACTCAGTGATATTGCAGATACATGGACAGACAAGATTACGAATATTAAGGATTTTATAGAGCTGTTTTTTGAAGGGCTTCCTGTTTGGGGTCTGCCAAAGAGACAATTAGAACTTCCAAAAGTACAGGAGATTACGAGAGGAAGGAATTGTTTGAGAAGCTGTTATAGCTTTATTAAGCGTCAGTTATTTAGTAAGAAAATGTCAATCATTCAGTATAATAAATATATAGAAAAGATTGACTATTATAACTCAGGCAAAGCAGAACTTGCAAAGTATACCTCAGAGCATGATTGTTGGAGAACACAAAGCGTTAAAGATTATGAGGAATTTGCAAAAGTTGTGAAAGAGTTTATTCGAGGCGAGAATATTCACGTTAACACGGAAATACTTTTAGGTATTGATTTTAGTATAGTAGAGGATGTTCTTGATATTGGAATTCCGGTTGAGAAAAAGCCTCCAAAAGATAAGGTTACTACGCTTGTGGGTGAACCTCTTGAGGTTTTTGCACATGCACTGTTTCTTACACTTGCACATATTAACGACGTAGACATATTGATTGACGAGATAGAATTTAGTTTTACACAGGCTGAAATTGTCTGCGTATATTCAAGTGCTGAAGATGATGAGGAAAAGCAACAATTATTAGATACGTGGATTGCTATCTGTGTTCATTGTGGTGGAGTCATAGAATACCTTAATAAAAGGATGTGGAGCGTGAATGGGAACGATGTAACGCTTACATCTAGTCCGAAAGATTTCTTATATCCTACAAATGCTCTTCATTATATTGATGATGTGCGTGTAAAACCAGCAGGCGCAAACAAGACTATTAGTAAGATTAGTTTTTCAACTGTATACACTGTAGATGGTAAAAAATATCATCATGATTTTCAGTGGAAATTTGGGATTAACAATTCATGGGATAAAAATTTTAGTGAGCTATGTCTTCAGGATTTTTGTTCATATAAAGATGGAAATTATATTCCAGTGACAGAGATTACGAAGATTAATGCACTAATTTTTTCTAAGAGTGAAGAGGAATTTTTTGAGCGTTTGAGTGAAAGTGATATGAATTTTTCATTTAATTTAGCTGAATATATAGATAAAAAGGTGCAAAACAACGAAAAAGAGATATCAGCTAGATTCGATGAAGTTGGAAAGGCTTTTGTGAAATTTGTGTATTGTGTTTCAAAAAATGGTTTTTATTCCTGTATTACAAAAGATGATTCAGAGTTGATAAAGCTGGGAAAGGAATACACGGATTTAGGAGAATACCTTAGAAAAAGAACTTTTTCAGAGAATCTTAAATGGGTATTAGATGCATATATTAATGCGTTCAATATCGTTAGTAATACAAACGTATTTGATTCTGAAAAAGAAATTGATGCTTGTATTGTTCCCGCATGGCATCCCGCAACATTAGAGAAGTTAAATGATCAGAAGATTTTCTTTTTAGATGGATGTGAAGAATGGTGGACTGAAGTACAGGGAACAGGGAATAAGGTATCTGAGAAAGATATTAGCACTATGATAAACGGGCTTCTTCAGATGAGTGTAATTCAGAGTACGCTTGATATCTTCCCATCCTATGGGCAGGTTTATTTTGGAGCAATTGCTTCGTTTGGAGCATTTAGTCTTTATGGTAGAAGTGACATTATAAATGAAAATCATTTAAGAGATATGATCCGTAAAGATGCAATTTTTGATGATGATTTCGATAAGGGCGAAGTTTCTTCGCTTAGCGATAATGCAAAGATGATCTATTATGTTCTTTCGGATTATGCGAAGGCATTTCCGACTTCTGCAGATACCCTAAGTATTGTTTTTATTGATCCTTCAGAGCTTCAGCCCATAGTCGCCGCCATTTATAAGTATATCGAGATTAGAAGAAAAAAAAGTGAACTAGCCAAAATTGATATTTCTCTGAGAATTCTTGTAAAACCTGAGAATAAAGGAGGAAGAAACTACTTGGCATATTGGATGGATGAATTCTTCTCTCAAGACGAGAATGTTAATATTCGTACTTATTTAAACGAATGGAAAAATAAGACAGAACTTGAAAAACTTTTGAATGGAAACAATGATATTGCCTTTGTTATGGACATTCTTAAGGTTAATAACCTTAGTTTTGTTTCTGCCAATAAAGATATAGGTTTAGCACCGAGCCAGTGTCGTTTTCCAATTGTTTATAAGCCAACGCCTGTATCAAATACATCTGTGAAAAGAACAATTGAGTTGTCGCAGCCACAGTTTCGTGCGGCATATGAACATACGCAGATTGTTCGATATCGTAATAATATGGAGAGGATTCCGGATGGAAAGTATATTGCAGCTAAGGAAGTATCTATTGATTCTGAGGCACAGAATATTGTGCATTTTCTTCATGAGAAGGCATATTGGGTGGTTTGCGTAGATAGTGGTATGGATGGAGCTCTGTTAAGAAATGATAGTACCCATAAAGCAGATTATTCAATCATTGGATTTAGTACTGGCAAGGGAGCTTATGGTCAGTATAATCTCACTATTACGGCAAGAAATACAATCCTTAATATAATCTGCAAAAAACTAGAAAATCGATTGTTTGATTTATTTAAGTGGGATAAGAAGCTTATTAAGAAAGCCGCTAAGTTATGTTTAGACGAGGCAAGTGGGTTAGACGGTATCAGTTTGCTATCAGCAACGAATCCGAAAGATGAAAACATACGTGAATTTATGGCATACGTGTTAACGGCTTTGCGAGAAGAACGGTCGGGTGGAGATAGTGCACTTAAAATTGTAATACACTTGGATTCTTATAAGCACTGGTTTGACAGTGAAATAGAGAAGGATGAAGAAGATTCTGCATCACGTCCGGACTTCCTTGTGCTAGAGGCGTTCCTTACAGATGATGATAAGCTGAAATTAAAAGCTATTGTTACGGAATGCAAAACTTCAGTTTATCTAAATGCAGGAACACATAAAGAAAAAGCTTTAAAGCAAGTCGAGCATGGAATTAAAAGATTAAGTAAGGTGTTTGATCCGAATTCTCGCTCTATCAAGAGAAGATATTGGTTTGCGCAGTTGTATCGTGCGTTGGCATTTGCACAGGTTACATTTAGTAATAATACAGACGAATTTGCAGAATTATCTGCTAAACTTAGGACAATTCTAGATGGTAACTTTGAAATAGACTGGAATGGCAGGGTAGTTGGGTTCTGGTTTGATATGGAAGGTGATAAAGAAGTTGAAACGGTAGTTTCTTCTGATGGAACTGTGATTTATGACGTGCCGCAAAAAGTTATTCAATCATTGTTATTAAAGGATGATAGTGCAGATGTTGAGTTTGTTTCTATTAATCCGAAGATAATGTTAGAAGATGAAGAGCAGCAACTCGTTATTGAAGAACGCGAGCGAGAACTCGATAAAGAGATTGCTGATTTCCAGAAAGGCAGAAAACGAAGTCCTTCTGTGCCAATAACTCCTACACCTATATTTGAACCAGCTTCTAATTCGCCCCTAATATATGACGAAAAGGAACAGGAGGAAACTAAGATTGAACTAAAACGGCAGACAGAATCTATAGTGATGTCTGAAATCTTAAAGAATGTAGGGAGTATAAATTTGGAAGATATTCGAGTGCTTATAGGAAAGAATAAGGTGATGAATGATGTATATTGGGAGTTTGGCAGTTCACAGATGGCCAATAGACATTTGCTTATTACAGGTACATCCGGGCAAGGTAAGACGTATAGTATTCAGACAATGCTTTACGAGTTGGCAAAGAATAATATATCGTCAGTTATCTTTGACTATACAGAAGGATTCCGATTGGATCAGCTAGAGCCAGAATTTGTTGAGAGTATGAACAACAAGATTAATCAGCATATTGTAAAGGTACAAGGCGTTCCAATAAATCCATTTAAAAAACAAGAACAAGACTTCGGTGGAATGAAAATAATGGATACTCCTTCTGATGTAGCGGGTAGATTTGCCAATATTCTAACACATGTTTATGGATTTGGTGAACAACAGTATGCGGCAATTTACGAGGCTACTAGAGTTGGTATGGAGAAGTATAGCCAAGATATGAACATGGAACACTTCCGCGAAGAGTTAGAAGCAATTCAGGTAAAGAATAGCTCTGCAAAAACGGTGGTATCGAAAATGACACCATTTTTTCACAGTATTACTTTTGATAAGAATGCTGATTTTGATTGGGGCAGTATTTTATATGTACCAGAAGCAAAGATGAACATTTTTCAGTTGACAATGATTGACCGTGAGATGCAAGTTATTGTGACAGAACTTATGCTTTGGGATGCTTGGTACTATACAAAAAAGTATGGTTCAAAGGAAAAGCCTTTTGTTGTTGTGCTTGACGAGGCGCAAAATCTTTCTCATAAAGAAAATTCACCTAGTAAGGCAATCCTTACGGAAGGGCGTAAGTTTGGTTGGTCTGCTTGGTTTGCAACACAGTCGTTGAAGGTGCTTGCGGATGATGAAGTCGTAAGACTGATGCAGGCTGCATTTAAATTGTACTTTAAGCCAACAGATGAAGAAATTATGAAACTATCAAAGCAATTAGATCCGACGAATGGTTCGCTTTGGTTAGGGGCATTGAAGGGACTCAAGAAGGGACAATGTATTGTTGTTGGGGATAGAAAGAAAGAAGATGGTGTTTTTGGTAGTGTTAAGCCAACGATAACAAATATTACGTCATTTAAGGAGAGGTATAAGAATGGCTAGGCAAGTAAATGTGAATTTTCATCAGACATTTAAGCCAGAAAGTCAATATATCAGCAGTATTCTTAATGTAGCGGATGGTACTTCTTGGTTAAGTGTAAAGGAGATATCTGGTATGACCGGGATTCCACAAGGAGTATCAAGTGGAAAGGTTGAACCACATATCTGTTATGCTGAGTATATGGGTTTGATTAAAAGTGAAAAAAAGGATAAGCAGATTAAGCTGACAAAAACAGAGCTAGGTGAAACTGTAAGCAAGGAAGATCTGGGATTACAGGAGATGTTGACAAGATTGCTACTTCATATAATGATGGTGCGAGAGAAAGAAGGGGCTTGTGTATGGAGTTCTACGTTCAAGTGTATTCTTCCCAATTATCGTTCAGGGATAAAAAAAGATATGCTTATTCTAGAACTGAATCAACTTTATGACAATAAGGTTAATACAAAGAATATTGCCCCTTTTTTTGCCTCATATGATGATATATTTTCGGATTTTGAGGTATTATCCATGGAGGGTAACATAGTTAAATGTAATTCACTGCCATATAATAGAGAGTTTGCATATTTGTATGCTTTAGCGTTGTGGTCATTTTGGGAAGAATATTATCCTGAACAGGAAGAAATCTCATCTATACAGCTTGTAGAATTAAAATATGGCAAGGTTTTTGGATGGGATACACAATATGAATATAAAGTTTTGGAGAATTTGGCAGACAAGAATTTACTTCGTTTGAACAGGCAACTAATGCCATATACAATATTGAAATTGACAAGTAAAGACGAGCTGATTAGCAAATTGTATAGTGAATTGTGCTAGGAGGGAATTTATGGAGTTGGGGAAGCTTTTGGGGTTTAGAAAAGACTTGTATTTTGAGGGAGCGGTTCAAGCAGATTGGTTTTATGATCCAGAAAAGGCGGCGAGGGTAGCTGAGAATTTTGTTTTCCATGGAAAGGAATACTTTGGTGCAGAAGAACAGGAGATTGGCAGTAAGAAGAGAATTGATACTATCAGTTTAGTAGAAATGTTGGCTGCAAAAATGGTAGACGATCATTCTAATGCGTTCACACTTGCCATTGCCGATTATGGAACAGGTAAATCTCATTTAGCCGTAACATTAGGTCAAATTTTTTCCGGTAAAGAATACATGCCGGAAACTTACATTAAAGTTCTTGAAAATATTGCGGGTATTGATAAAGAAGCCGCAGATAGAATAAGATACTTAACAGATGAAAGAAATTTCGTTATGGTTATCAATGGAATGAGAGATTTTAATCTACATTCTGAGATTTTGAAGGCCGCGCAGAAAAGTTTGAAGTTATACGGTTTGCCAGATGATGGCTTGAAAAAATTGAACCGTGCGCTGGAAACAGCAGAAAATTTTTTTAATAGAAACATAGTAACTTCAATTGCAATGTTTGAGGAGAAAGCAAAGAAATTAGGATGGCCTGAGATGGGAGATCATCTTAAAGAAAAAATTCGCGAGAATCTTATGACAGATGAAACGGCATATGAAATTGTTAATGCGGTTTATTCAGAAATTAATGGACAGGAAATACGATGGGATGAGGGACTTTCTGCTGGAAATATTCTTGATATGCTGATCTCTGAGTACTGTGGTATGAATGGTCGCTTTGAACATATTGTTTTGCTTTTTGATGAGTTTGGACGATATCTTGAGTATGCTTCAGGTGCAAATGAAGCTAAATCTGGCGATTCTGCATTACAGCAGATTTTTGAGACAGCGCAAAATGCAGATGGCACATTACAGGTTATTAATTTTATTCAGTCCGATATAAAGACGTATCTTCAGCGAGTGGATCAGACAAAAAATATTAGTAGGTATATAGGTAGATATGATGCAAGTGATAAGTATTACATATCGTCTAATCTTGAGACAGTGTTTGCAAATCTGATTCAGCGTAAGGATAAAGATTCCTTTGAGGCAAATATTGTGTCATGGCAGAAGAAGAATGAGGAAAAATGGAAAGATATTTTTCAAAAAATAAATAAATGGCTTATCACAAAGGGAATGTGGAAGGATTATTCATTATTTAGAAAGATTGTGGTAGAAGGAATCTACCCAATGCATCCTCTTTCTACATTTATGCTTACGCAGCTTTCGGACTATTTACAGAATAGATCTTCTCTTACACTGATTAGCCAGTATATCGAGAGTTCAAGGGATGTTGATGTTTCTGAAGGAGGTTTTTTGGTAATGCCAGAGACATTAATGTTGGGTGACTTATATGCTGAAATGCTTGCTGCTGAGCAGGAAGGTAAGCAGACATCTCAACAATGCATTCGTTATGACAATATTTTGAGAAAATTTGGAGACAAGTTATCTGATAATTCATTGACGGTGCTACGCTCCAATTTGATTCTAAGAATATTACGTTTTAGAACGACAGATTATACAGATGCTAAGGAAGCTTTATCATTATGCTGTGGTTTTACAATTGAGGAGATTGAAGAAGAACTTAGATGGCTTGAAACAGAATATGCGGTATTAGGTTTTGATGATCATGCAGGGTGCTTCGATTTTATGGAAGAATCAAATGGAGCGCATGACTTTAAGGTACTCAAAAAACGGTTGATAGCAGGGGCATCAATTAATAAGTCATTGCTGCAGACGTTAAAAATCCAGGAGATTGCAGGTGTTTTTGAGAAGCAAACGACGAACTTCGCAATACAACATAAGATTACAACGAATGAATGGCTTTTTGAACAGGATATGTATGCTATTGAAGAATTCGATGAAATAAAGGTCAAGTCTTATATTAATGCTTGGAAAAATGCGACAAGCTCAATAGCTGCAAAGGGTCGGTTGGTTTGGCTGTATATCAATAGGGACACTGATGCAGATTATATGGAACGTGCTAAATTTCTTGTTAATGCTCTTGTAGATACACCAATCGTAATTATGTTATTAAATGACATGGACAATAGGCTTTATAATGCACTATTAGAATACCATATCCTAGATAAAATGGATGATGCGAATCGTAATAAGTATGATCGTTATTACCAAGCTGATTATGAACAAGCAGAAAATAACTTGAAGGATGAGTTTAATGAATTAAAGAAGAAGAGAATTAATCTTAGTGTATCAGGTGTAGAAGAGTTAAAGATACGTATACCTATATACCTAACGAATGTATTTGAGGTTTTATATCCTGAAGCTATTCCATTCTCATTCGATGGTTTTATTACAAAAGGTAATAACCTTGGTGGTAAAGGTGGTTCCTATTATTGTACTATTGTTAAGATGCTCCTTTCTAACTCAGTAAATGAGGCTACGATTCATAATTTTGCTAGCGATATTAGAAATCGTATCGAAGCATTGCTTATGACAACGAATGTAACATCTTGGAAATGCATTGACAAAGAATACCGTGTGATTCCACCGGAAGAGAAAAAGTCTCGAAAGGTATACGATAAAATAGTTGCAGGTATTACCAATGGTAGGGAACTTGCTTGTAAGGATATTTTTGATACCTATTGTTATCCCCCTTATGGTATGAGTGAAGATATTGTTACTCTCATGATTTCGGTTATTTGTGCCAATCTCAGTTATTGCCTGAGGTTTAGATATGAAAATTCACTGTTAAGTATAAACAACTGGAAAGAACTCGTTGTTTTTAAAGACAAAAAGATTGATGTTGATGTTGTTAAGACATCTTCTTTGGTCTTGATTGATACTGGAGCCGTTGCTGGAAAATATAAGCGTTTTTTTGATTGCGTACATACAAATAAGAATATTTGGAAGGTGAATTCACTTTATGAAAGTTTGAAGAAGATGACAGAATCAGATGAGGTGCCAAAGGAATTAGAAACAGAATATCTTTTGGCCATAAAGGCTCTCGACTCAGGTAAAAAGGCACTTCAAGAGTGGTATGATAGTATTGGCAAAGTTGAGGATAAATTTAAAGATTCAATAGATAAAGATGATTTATATTCGGCATTAAAGGGATTAGAGATTTTAAGAGATATTCCATATTCAAATATATTTGAAGCCAATGGGTATGAGGTTGATCAATGTTCTAAAGAAGAGCTAAGAAAACTTGAGGTGAATTTGACAAAAAGAGTTGATCGGCTTATTGATTCGTATGTGTCGAATATGTATTGTAAATCAGTAGAGGGCGTGAATACATTTAGAAATCATAATATGAAGATGCAAACGATGCTTTCTGAGTTAGGACTCGATGACTATTCTATACGCGGAAAAGTACAAAAGGAACAGGAACTCAGTAATAAAGAGGAGAATAAATCTCGCCAAGAGCTACGTTCTGATTGTATAAAATTTCTTGATGATAATCGTGACATACGATATGCTACTTATATGAGTGTTTGCAGCTATTTGAAAAATGGAAAAAGCCTGCAGGAAAGGATTTTAAAGTATGGTAAAGCGCTGGGACAGGATGCACAGAAGATAATTGACGAGATCTTTATAAAAGTAACTGAATTAGAGAAAAAAAGAGATCGTATTAATCAGGATATGACTGATATATGGGATGATCTTTGTGAAATTAAATGTGCTGATGACATTGAAGCATTGTTACAGAGAATTGAAATAGTATTGAAGAAAGGTATTTCTTCTGCGGATCAAGGTGGATTTGAAGAACTACAGGGCAATTTGAAAGAACTATTGGACGATATCAATGAAAGCAAGAAAACAATTCAATCAAGGACGCAATATAGTGAAATATCAAATAAAATGCTAGAAAAATATAAGAATGTTGATTTTGATTTTGAGGTAATTCCTATATTAGAAGAAGTTATTGCCAATATTAAAAAAGAACTCGACAAAAGAGAAAAAAATTGGATTGAGACCGAATTGACTCTAGGAGATAAAAGTCGTCAGGCTGTTCACAGATGGAAGGAAAAGACAAGATTTCTTCCAGAGTTCTTGTCAAATGATACGATCGCAATAGTTAAGCAATATGATAAGGAAGCAGACGATATCATCAGAGAGGGTAAAATAGAAGATGTGATATTCTACTTTGATAAACTCGATGAGTTTGAGAAAATAGAATGCATAAGAAAACTTGAAGAACGGTTGAAATAACATTTAAACGATACAATTAGGGGTGGAGTATAGTTACTTAACCGGAAATTTATTGGAGTTTTGCTTTATAAAAGATTTCCTATGATAAGGAGACAGCAGATATGCCCTGGATAACATATTATGATTTTTAGTATTCTATAACGGAGGCCACCCCATGTACTACCATGCATCTCCCCTAAAAGATCTTCACATATTAACCCCCCACACCTCCAACCACGGCTCCCCGCTGCTATACCTCTCCGCAAAACGTGAAAACACCCTCCCATACCTATCAAACGCCATAGAACTCTATGGCAAACGTTCCGGGAAATTCCCCGAAGGCCCCTATCACAAGTGGGCCAGCTACGGATTTACCGGGGAGGGTATCCTGCGCCTTGAAGAATATTATCCCAACGCAGCAGAAGAAACCTACAAAGGCATATCCGGCTATATTTATACCATAGCCCCATCCCCAGATATAAAAAAGCAGCAGGACATACCATATGCTTATACTTCTGAATACAGTATGCCTCCAGTTTCCTGCGAATACATCCCCGATGCATACGAGGCAATACTAACCGCCGCCAGAGATCATAAAATAATTATCCAAAAATATGAAGACAATTCAGCGTCAAAACTGCAATGGATAGAAAAAACGATCAAAGAACAGTTTACTCATACACAGAAGCCGGAATACAAAGCCTTTTTGCAGGCTAAATTCCCATTCCCGCAAGACTAAAAAATAAGCTGTTGGATAATTATCAGCCCGAGAAAAAAGCTGCTTCAAATAATCGAGGTCATAACTCCTTAAAAGTAATCCCATACGGCTCCGCACTTTAACCCATTCACCCCACACCAAAGAGGCACCCCACCATGGAAAAATACAAAGAAGCTCTGCATTCCGATGCCCGCCAGTTAACCATCTACGCCCGCACATCCCCCTACATTTCCCGTGCATTCTACCACATATTCGGAAAAAAGCTTTTGGAAGAAGGCTGTGTGGACTGCAGCTACGTACTGAAGGCCCTGGGAAAAGGCAGCTACTACTCCCGCTTGAACAGCCAGGGTTCCAACCTGTATAAGCTCTATTCCAAAAGCTGCATGACCTCAGAAAACATAGAAATCACGCTGGAGTATCTGGAAACCATAGCCGGAAACCAGGACAGAAATCTGTCTCCGCTCGAAGAAGAGGCCCTGGTATACTGGATCTTCCTCCCCTACACCAGCACCAACACCCGCAAGCGGGAAAAAAAGAAAGAATACCTCATAGCCATTTTGAACTGTTTTGCTCCTGAATGGATAGAAAAATACAATGATATCAATGAAGAATCCGCTCCGAAGCAAATGGACCTTCATGAAAAGAACAACATTATCTACGATGCAGAACGCTGTGAACTCGAATTAATCGATTCAGTAAGCGGCTACGTAAAAGACATCTCCTTCATGAAACAGCAGGATACCGGACGTATCCTTTACTTTCGCGGTCATTCCAGGCTTTCCTATGCCCTGCTCCCCAGCATCAAGAGAAGCCTCGGCTGGCAGGAGAATGAAAACAGGATGTACCAGGAGCTGATCATACGCTGTGCCTCAGATTTTGCACAGTGCCAGTCCCATCTGGACTATCTGGTAGAAATGCAGCATTACGGTCTGCCTACAAGACTGCTTGATATCACGGAAAATCCCCTGGTAGCCCTGTATTTCGCCTGTTGCAGCAGCCCTGAGGATGTGGGTGAGGTCATCGTCCTGCAGACACAGATCGCCGCCATGAAATATGCCAAAAGCGATACGGCTGCTATTCTGGCTGCCCTTCCGGTTTTTGACGCTTCCTTCCGGACAAAACTGTATGAGTCATGTATCAATGGAATTCCTGAAGAGGAAGACCCGGAATACATAAGCCTTGCCGCGAAGCTGGCAGGAGAGGTGAAATCAAAGAATCCCGGATTCGAGCCCCGTATCAAAAAGAAGGATCTTCTCAGCCATGTTTTTATTATGCCGCTGCGGAATAACCGCAGAATCATCAAGCAGGATGGCTCCTTCATTCTGTGCGGCCTGGGAGACGGAAACGGGGAAGGAAACAGCCTCCGCGGCCTCCGATATCGGAATGAATCAGGCAAAAAGCTGATTTTCATCGTCGTAAATAAGGAAAATCTGCTGCATGAGCTGGATCAGTTTTCCGTAAATAAAGCGTCCCTGTTCCCGGAAATCGATGATGTGGCGGAATATATAAAGCTGAAATACAATGGGTCAGATAAATAAGAAGACATATAAAGGAGGTCTGTTATGGGAAAAGAAGCAATAACAAAAGAACTTGAAAAGCGCCGTATTCCGGAACTGCTGCGTCTTTCAGACAACACGCCCGTGGACACCCCGCAGCTGTGGGAAATTCGCCGGAAGGAAATCCAGGACATTCTGCAGAAAGAATGCTATGGATATATACCGGAATCCGGCTGGGAAACAGAATGGGAGACCGTATCGGAAGAGGAAAATGCCTTCGGCGGAAAGGCCCGTATGCGCACTGTGGATGTACGGATTCGCTCCGGCAGGGGATATGTTTCCTATCCCTTCCAGCTGACGGTTCCCAAGAATATAGAAAAGCCGCCGCTATTTCTGTACCTGAGCTTTTTCCCGCTGTCCTCTGCGGAAATCGTGGAAGAAATCACAGATAACGGTTTTGCGGTTGCCAGGGTATCTTACCAGGATATTGCGCCGGATCAGAATGATGGTTTTCATAACGGCCCCGGCAGCCTGTTCCCGGGGAATGCCTATGACAGCTGGGGGAAGCTGGGTGTATGGGCCTGGGGACTGAGCCGTATCATGGATTATCTGGTTCAGGAGGAAACGATTGATGCGGGGCGCGTTGCGGTAGTGGGCCATTCCCGTCTGGGGAAGGCGGCGCTGCTGTGCGGAGCGATGGACGATCGTTTTTCCCTTGTCATAGCCTGTGAATCCGGAGCCGGAGGAGCCGCTCTTTTCCGGGGAAAAGAAGGGGAAAATGTGGCGGATTTGTGCCGGAATTTCCCTTACTGGTTCTGCGGCAACTTTAAAAAGTGGCAGAACAGGGAGGCGGAACTTCCCTTTGACCAGCATTTTACGGCGGCTCTTGCTGCGCCCAGACACTTGTATTTAGCCGGGGCTGTAGATGATGAATGGGCGGATCCTTTGTCGGAATTCCTGACCGGTCAGGCAGTGACGCCTGTCTATGAAATGCTGGGGCAGCAGGGGCTTGCGGCGGATCGTATTCCGTCCACGGGAGATGTATTCCATGAAGGCCGTGTCGGTTTCCACCTCCGTCCCGGCACCCATTATATGGGAAGGGATGACTGGAAGCTGTTTATGGAGTACCGGAAAAAGCAAGGGGTATAGGATAGATATTCCAGATATAATCGGTGATTTATACGCCGGGTGCTGATCAATAAATGATTTTCAGCTTCCGGCGTGTCCTGTTTTTGGCGGTATTTTTATTCCGGGGATGATTCCGTTCTGCAGATCTGCTATAATTGCCACATAACATAAGAGGAGGAAAACCATGCAGATAAATGTAATCCACATATACGGAGGCTCCGGTTCCGGCACATCTACCCTGGGGTATGCCTTTTCCCGGGAATCAGGCTATTATTTTATGGATGCCGATGATTATCTCTGGCTTCCGACAGATCCGCGTTTTACTCAAATGCGAGAAAGTGGAGAACGGATCCGGCTGATGAAAGAGGACATAAAAGAGCACAAAAAAGTGGTTATTTCCGGTTCTGTTACAGGCTGGGGAGATCCTCTCATTCCCCTGTTTGATCTTGCCGTTCGTCTGGTAACGGATGTGGACATCCGCATTGCCCGTATAAAAACGCGGGAGTCGGAACGGTTCGGAGATCGGATCCTCCCCGGCGGTGATATGTACAAACAGCATCAGGATTTTCTTGAATGGGCTGCTGCTTACGATACCGGTGATGTGAATATGCGGTCAAGGGCACTGCATGATCAATGGCAGAAGCAGCTGGACTGCCGTCAGTTAGTCCTGGATGGAGGAAGGCCTGTAGAAGAAAATCTGGAACGTATCCGAATGGAATTGGATCGATGAGAGAGGACTTTTTTATAGTTAGTAAGGAGTTGTCTTTTCCAATCCTCTTATACATAGGGTTATTTATTCATTAACGCATTGCCGGAACCTGCCATAATATAGATATTAAATAAAAAAACGGCAGGCAGCAAAATATGCTGAAGGAAACAGGTTATCATCGGAATGATGCGTTGCTTTATGCAAAGAAGTGGGCGCTGGACAGAAATCCCAGATATCTGGATTTTGAGAATATGGGAGGGGACTGCACTAATTTTGCATCACAATGCATTTATGCGGGAAGCGGAGTAATGAATTACACGCCCGTAAAGGGCTGGTACTATAACAGCGGCCGAGACAGGACGCCAAGCTGGACGGGAGTGGAATTCCTCTATAATTTTCTTGTGGGAAACCAGTCTGTCGGGCCGTATGCAGCGGAGACAGAGGAAGACGAAGCAGAGCCGGGGGACATTGTCCAGTTGGGAGATGGCAGTGGATTTTACCACAGTCCGGTGATTGTTCACGTGAGCCGGGGACATATTTATGTAGCGGCCCATACGTATGATGTATATATGAGGCCTTTGGATTCTTATATATATGAAAAAGCCCGTTTTATCCATATAAAAGGAGTACGCAGCTGGTAGAGCGGCCTGCCGCGTTTCCGACGATTATTGAATCTCTGTGGCAGCAAGCCGGAGATATGCATCTGAGTATGTAATTAACTTGCTGTCCGCAGAGACGTTTGCTTTAGATGAATGAAATATTTATCGGTTTTTGCTAATAATTGTTGATTTATTATGATAAGAGCATTAGTATCAAAATATATAAAGATAACATGAAAGGATAGGTGCCAGTCATGATAAAACCGGAAGAAGTTGCCGGGCAGGCAAAACGGAAGGAGAATGAAAATATTCGCTTTCGTTCTTACTTGAAAAACCATGCAGATGAAGAAACGCTGGACAGGCAGTTCCTGGAGCTGCACAAAGAAATATTTGACGGATATGACTGCAGTAAGTGCAGAAATTGCTGTAAAATGTACCCTGGCACCATCCCGGAGTCGGATTTGGAAAAGGATGCGGAGTGGTTAAAGCTTACCAGGGAACAGTTTATTGAATTTTTTCTGGAACGTGGTGCGATGCCGTGGGAGTACCAGACGAAACATATGCCCTGTGACTTCCTGAAAGAGGATGGCACATGCATGCTTGGAGAGAATAAACCGGATAATTGCAGCAGATATCCCTACACGGACCAGCCATACAGACTGGAGAGCCTGTACAGTGTGCTCGATGCGGTGGAAGTATGTCCGGCAGCTTATGAGATCTGGGAGCGGTTGAAGAAAATATACGGGTTCCGAACGGGGAACAGATAAGAGCAGAGGATGAGGGATGAATCAATTTCAGAATGCGGCAGAGGAACTGGAAAAGGAATATCAGATTTTTCTGGATTACATAGAAACAAACGAAGTAATGATTTCGAAGGCGACGGGCCATTTTGGAAAAAAAGATTGTTTTGAACTGAACAGCCGTTTCCATATCGTAAAAGAGAGATATAAGAAGGCAGGAAGGACACAGGAATATTATACAGTAATTGATTTCTTTGTATTTTTTTCCGTATATTTGGACATCCTGCGGCTGGTATCAAAGAAGGGCGTGGGGCTGATTTATGAAAAAGGCGAAAAATATTCTTCTTTTTATGAATTATATCCTATCGAAAAGTATGCCCTTATGATGTGGATATGGCTTGGGGGATACGAGGACGCTTTCAGAAATTTTTCTTTCAGTGCAGGAAGTTCCGAATTTTATGAAAAGCTCAGGAAAACAAAAGTTAATGAGCCTGTTACATATTCTTATGTAAAAGACCCTCAAATATGGGGGAAATTTTATTCTCCGCAGCTTCGTCTCTGTGCATTATTCCGCTTAATTACTATTGAATGGCTGGACGAAGAACCTGTAGATCCGGAAAATAAATTTCTGGTGAATGCGATTTACAAAACGGAAGAAGGAGCCTGCTTGACAGCGCTGATGGATGAGATTGACGAGGATTTCTGGAATTACCCGGATGATGACTCGCTTTCAGATTTAATTTTTGAAATAATACCAGAGGAAATGACAGATACGGATTTAAAATTCCAACGTATTTTGGAGAAATCAGCAGAACCGGGAGAGCATTCCATTGAGTTTCAAATAAGGGTTGGTTCCGCGGTAAGGGAAATAAAAACCGGGGATCAGCATACATTGGAAGATCTTCATTATGAGATATTAAAAAGTGTAGACTTTGACAGTGATCATTTGTATTATTTTCAATTTGGTTCCGGGACCCTGAGACAAAAGTATTATGCACCGGAATGTAGGGATATGGAACTGACGGCTGATGAGGTTGTATTGGCGGAACTTACTTTATATGAAGGTTTAAGCTTTGAATTCATATATGATTTTGGTGATTCGTGGCATTTCCATGTAATGGTTAAGCGTATAATCCCCGGGCACATGGAAGGCAGTGAAATGACTGTGGTTAAGGGAGCAAATCCCGAACAGTATCCGTCTTACGACGAAGAGGAATGGTAATAGTATGCTGGTATCGGAAATAAAAGAAGTGATAAAAGAGTATCCGGAAGAGGATTTGCGCTTATTGATAGTGGAGCTTTATAAAGCCATGCCCCAAAAGAAGATGAGGCCCAGGGGTGAGACAAGGGAAAGGATCCGTCAGATGCATTCACGGAAGAGTGCATTTAAGAAAGAAATGGGGATGGTTTTATAGCAGGCTAAACAGGTGAAGGTGGGACTCCGAACAATTCCTGAAAAGTAAAAAACAAAATCAATGATTTCATACAAAATCAGCTTTCCGGGCATGAATAATGCATAAGAAAGCTGATTTTGTTTCTTTATAATTGTGCATAAACAACATATACTTGAATCAGCAACACAACCACGATATAAGACCGGCCGGGCTTATAGGAAAACGAATCAGGAAAGGGAGTTACATTATGCAAAAGAAATTATTGTCATGCTTACTTACAGCAGTTTTAGCCGGTTCCATGCTGGCAGGCTGCGGAAGCTCTTCCGGAAACACGTCTTCAACGGCTGATTCCGTTCCGGCGGAAAACAAAACAGAAGCCGTATCGGAGGAAGGAGGAGCACAGGAACAATCAGATCCGGCCGATAATACTGCAATCAATGCAACAGGAACCGTATATGATTTAGGAGGGCTTAAGCTTCCCATCTGCGATCCGGGGTCCGTTACACTTACCTATATGGGAAATGATACCTGGTGTGCCGGTGTCAGCTATAATGACGGAACGGCAGTCCAGAAGGAAATCGAAAACCGTACCGGTATTCATATTGAATGGGATACGTACAGCAGCGATGTGGAAACCGTCCTTCAAACCAGACTGGCCTCCATGGAGGGACTGCCCGATATGGTGGAAATACCGCCCTTTGATTCTAATGTGGGTGTGGATACGTATTCCAGCAATGGCGTGCTGATTCCTCTGAATGATTTAATTGAAGAATATGCTCCTAACATAAAGGCATTATTTGAAAAATATCCGGCGCTGGAAGCCATGTGTACCTCATCTGACGGAAATATTTATGCTCTGGCAGGCTGGTGGGGGGATATTAACGATTATGTTCCCGATTACCTTTATATCAGACAGGACTGGCTGAATAACCTGGGGCTGGAAATGCCGAAAACAGTAGACGAGCTTTACGATGTGCTGGTAGCCTTCAAGGAACAGGATGCCAACGGAAACGGAAATCCCAATGATGAAATTCCCATGGCAACCAAAAACGGCATCAAACAGCTGTATTACCTGATGACAGGCTTCGGCTATGACACCAATTCCTTATGGTATACCGATGACAGTGGTAAAGTACATTATGCTGCGGTAGAGGATCAATATAAAGAAATGCTGGCATTCCTGAATAAATGCTATTCGGAAGGACTGATATCCGACGATCTGGACGGTACTCTTCTCACCCAGAATATAACCGAGGACAAGGTGGGGATTGTCTGCCATGACCCTGCCGATAATATGGCATCCTCCGATGATTTGGCAAGGACAAGCAACCCTGACTGTGACTATGAATTCATGCCGGTTATCCAGGCGGATGAAAACGGCACGGCCCGTATGACTAAAAGAGGCCTCACCTGGCATTATTATGGTGTTACCTCCGCCTGCAAGAACCCGGAAGCTGCAGTCCAGTGGATTGATTACGTATATGCAAGCCAGGACGGCCTGATGCTTTACAACTATGGGATCGAGGGCATGTCCTACGAATATGATGAATCCGGGGAAATCCGGTTCACCGATTTGATAACCAATAATGAAACCTATACCTCAGCTTTTTCCGCATTGAGAAGTATCGGTGCATGGCCTACTTATTTTATCAACGATTCCGGCGAAGCCTTCATGAAAATATTTGAAGGAACCAAAGTGGAAACCGCATGTAAAGAGGCCTATGGAAATATGGAGAACCCCTTCCCGGAAATGCTGGGAACGGCAGAGGAATCCGAGGTTTATACCAGCATATGGCCTGACCTTTCCACTTATCTGGATGAAATGTTCACAGCCTTTGTTATCGGTACGGAATCGCTGGATAATTTTGACAAATATGTGGAAACAGCCAACAGCATGGGGATGCAGGATATTATTGATATTAAATCTGCTCAGTACCAGAGATATCAGGAAATTGTAGGACAATAAAAAGAATGAGGGCGCTTCCGGGCGCCCTCCGGAGAGGGTTACTGTTCATGTTTTCCCCGTGTTGCCTGAAGTTTCCGTCTGCCCCGCCTTCCTCTCCCGGCTTTTCTGAACTGTACCGGCTGCTGTACGACAAGGTTCCTTACAGGGCGCGCTTTCGCTCGGATAACTACGCAGCGGTACTAAGGCTGCAAAATACGCAGCCTAAGGACCGGCGTATTTATACGGCCCTTACAGGAATCCTTGTCGTACAGCAGCCGGTACAGCTCAGAAAGGCCGGGAGAGAAAGGCGTGGCAGACGGAAACTTCAGGCAACACGGGGAAAACATGAACAGTGACCGGAGAGGAAGTTATATGAAAGCGCTGCGTACATTACAGAAAAATATCAGGCGGGATTGGATGCTTTTGCTGATCATTCTTCCGGGCGTGCTGTATTTTGCCATCTTTTGTTATGGGCCCATGTATGGGATATTGATGGCTTTTAAAGATTACAACATATCCAAAGGGGTATGGGGAAGTCCCTGGGCGGGTCTGAAGCACTTCAGGGAATTGGTGGAATCCGTTTATTTCGGACGCTTAGTTAAAAATACGTTCCTGCTCAGCATTGAGCAGCTGCTGTGGTCCTTCCCCGTACCCATAGCCTTCGCCCTGCTCTTAAATGAACTGAAACACAGCGGAATCCGCAGAGTGGCTCAGACGGCCGCTTATCTTCCCCACTTTGTTTCTGTGGTGGTAGTGGTGGGAATCCTGAAAGATCTGCTGTCATCCAACGGCGGTGTGCTCACACAGCTGCTTGCCAATTTCGGCGTGCAGCCTAAAAATTATTTTAACCTTCCGGAAGCGTTCCGGACCCTGTATGTGGGATCCGGTGTCTGGCAGGAATTCGGATGGAATTCCATTATCTATGTGGCGGCTATCGCGGGAATAGACCAGGAGATGTACGAATCTGCGTCTCTTGACGGCGCGGGCCGCTGGAAAAAACTGCTCTACATAACCCTGCCTTCCATTGCTCCCACCATCATTTTGCTTCTGATTCTGAACATGGGAAACATGCTGAACATTGGTTATGAAAAGGTAATCCTCATGTATAATTCGGCCACCTATTCCACCGCCGATATTTTTTCCACCTACGTATACCGTAAAGGGCTTCTGAACGCTCAGTACAGTTTTGCTTCCGCCGTAGGGCTTGCCAATTCCATGATCAATGTAGTGATTTTACTGGGAGCCAATTTCCTGGCGAAAAAAACAACGGAAACCAGTATATTCTGATGAGTAGGACAGAAAGACCGGGAGACAGATATGAGAAAAGACAGAAACTGAAATCCGGCGGAGGAAGGATAAACCATGAACAGAAAAGAAAGATTTATACCATCGGACATTCCGATTATCATAGCGACTATATTAATTATTATTTTTACTTTATATCCGGTCATTTATGTGGTGAGCATGTCCTTCAGTGAGCCATCCCATGTGCTGGCAAGGGATGTGTATCTTCTGCCGAAGGGTTTTTCCCTGAAGGCCTACCGCATGATTCTGGACAATGCCACAGTACTGCGCTCCTTTGCCAATACCATCTGGTATACTGTAGTGGGGGCGGCTGCCAGCGTGACACTGACAGCAACAACAGCCTTTGTTCTGTCCAGAAAACGTTTCTTCCTGCGCAGACAGCTGTCTCTGCTGATGACGCTGTCGATGTTTATCAGCGGCGGTATGTTGCCTCTGTATATCCTTGTGCAGAAAATGCTTCTGTATAATACCAGATGGGCTATTGTGCTTCCCTATATTATCAGTGCCTATAATCTGATTATAACCCGTTCCTTTTTTGAATCCCTTCCGGAAGAGATGGCGGAAGCAGTGAAAATAGACGGAGGATCGGAATGGACGGTAATGACGCGCATTTTTATCCCCTTATCCAAACCCATTATTTCCGTACTGATTCTGTTTTATGGCGTGGGCTACTGGAACAGTTATTTCGCACCATTGATTTTTTTATCTAATGAAAAGCTGCAGCCCATACAGCTGTATCTTCGGAGTATCCTGATTACCAGTGAGGTACAGGCCTCAGGAATGGGGCTGGATGCGGTGCTGATGAACGAGCAGATGAAATATGCCGTTATTGTCATCGCCTGTTTCCCCATCATGATTCTGTACCCCTTTATACAAAAATATTTCGAAAAGGGTGTACTTATCGGCGCTGTAAAATAGTGAGGAATTACATAATTCAAAACAGAAAGGATAAACTTATATGAATATCAAAGCACCGGAAGGAATGAGCAGCGCAGAGCGCATCGCCTTTTATGATTGTGAGGAAAACCGGAAATACTATCAATACGGAACTGCCGGAGGCTGGAAAAAATATGGAAAAAACCCGGTATTCGGCGGAGACTACGGAACTTGCTTTGACGTTTCGTTATTGCTGGAAGAAGGAAAAGAGGGGATGCCGGTATTTAAAATGTGGTTTTCCTGGCGGCCGAAAAGGGCTGTCGGCTACACGGAAAGTACGGACGGCATCCATTGGGAGAATCCGTGTGCAGTATTGGAGCCGTTGCCTGGGTCTTCCTGGGAGGCAGATGAAATCAACCGTCCTGCGGTTATTCACCATAATGGACAGTATATGATGTGGTATTCCGGTCAGATGAAGCCCTATCTGGAGGATGGCCGGTCGGTGATCGGCCTTGCGGTAAGCTCAGACGGAATCCACTGGGAACGCAGGCAGGAACCGGTCATGGTACCGGATCAGGCATGGGAGCTGCAGGCCATTATGTGCCCTCATGTGTTATTCGATGAGGAGGATCAGCTCTATAAAATGTGGTATGCCGCCGGCTGCAATCATGAACCTGACGCCATCGGGTATGCTTCCAGCCCTGACGGAATCCATTGGGAAAAATATGAGGGTAACCCTGTGTTATCCGGGGATAAAGCTCATTTGTGGGAACAGCATAAGGTGGTGGCTCCCTGCGTTATCAAAGAAAAAGGCTGGTTCTATATGTTTTATGTGGGCCATCTCCATGAGGAAAGGGCACAGGTAGGACTCGCCAGATCAGCGGACGGGATTACAGGCTGGGAAAAGCATCCTGATAATCCCCTCATATGTCCCACAGAGGGGGATTGGGATTCTGTAGCCGTATATAAGCCTTTTGTCCTGCGCGTAGGGGATAAGTGGATGATGTGGTATAATGGAGCAGCATATGAAGAGCCTGTGTGGGTATTTGAACAAATCGGCCTGGCAGAATTGAAAGACCCGGATTTGTTCCCGCAGGGAGCGGGCCGGGAGTAAGCTTGTGCAGCCTTATTACTGCAGCGGGGGAGTGGAGCATGAGGAAGGGTAAAAAATATCAGACAAAGCATAAGATGTTTGTTTCTTATGTCTGCATACCGGTGGTTATTCTCACAGTAATTTCCTGCCTGTTTTCTTTTCTTTATTATCACATGACACGGGAACGGGTGCTGAATTTTGAAAATTCCATAACGGAGAATGTGGACAGTGAGCTGAAAAATCTGATGGATAACCTGATTAAATCATCGGCCCAATATTCCATGACCCCCTGGGTAACCCGGCTGAAATATATGCAGAGGATACCGGAGCTTATGGCCCGGAACATAACCGCGTCGGACATTTCTGATTATGCCAGCACACTTTCGCTGACTGAAATCAACGACAGCATGGTGGAATCCATCTATATTTACTACAGCCTTGGCGGTTTTGGAATCAGCAGTATCGGAAAAGTGAACTGGAAGGAATACGTAAGCATTTATCAGGTTCAATGCGGGGACACTGCATTTTTATCCGGAGCCATGCTGGATCAGAATAACCAGAAAACTATCTGCCACAACGCAAGCCTGATGAAAAACGGGAAGCGTGTGACGGGTTTCTTTATGCTGCAGACTATACCCCTGCAGAATTCGTATTCAGGGGAGGTGAATATTCTTTTCTTTGTACCCTATGATAAAATCTGTGCTTATATTGAGAATTTCATGGATGACGGAACCTCATGTTTTTATCTTACGGATGGGCAGAAAGTTATTTATTCCTGGGGGAAAGATAACGGACCTCTTCTTCCGGGAGATTCGGTGGAAATCCTGAAGGCGGCAGATAAGGAATACCGGTACAGCGAAGAGCTTGGAGTATACCTTTCCCAATATACCAAAGCCGGTATGGATATCGGCATCATACAGATTCTGGATAATAATTTTCTGTACAGGGATTTTACTGTTTTTACGGAATGGCTGGTTATGGGGTACCTGGTGCTGTTGGCACTGATTGTGGTGGTGGCTTCCCGGATGGCCAAATACAGCTACCAGCCGCTGGAACATATCATGAATATGCTGGTGGAGGAGGATCCGGAGGGCAGCGTTAATGAGTACCAGATTATTGAAAAGGCACTGGAAGAGCTGGACTCTCAGAAAAAGCGCCTGGAAGTGACAGTCTTCGAACAAAATCCCCTCATCGAACAGTATATTCTCCATACCCTCCTTTGCTCCAATAAACCGCAGGCTAACGAGGTAAAATATGTAAACACCATGCGTCAGTACTCTCTATACCGCTGTCTGGCGCTTAAGCACAGCCCGGAATCAGGACAATACATCAAGGAAATAGATTCCTGCCTTGCCGTCTATCCCCAGATCCATTCTGTCTTTGTGGAAGAGGATAAATACTATATCTGGGTGCTGAGCTATGGCGAGGAAAGTCTTATGGAAGAGATTGCCGACCTTCTCTCCCAGACCTTTGATGATTCGGGTTACAAAGATGCTGCCCTTGGTATGAGCAAGGTACATGAAGATATTCTGCATATTCTATCCGCCTATAACCAGGCGGTAAGAGCCCTGGAATACCATTTCTTTTATCCTGAAAAAAAGGTCATCCGTCTGGAGGAGGATCGCATAGAGGAACGGGATTTAAACTGTTCATCCTTTGAAATACCGGAAGACAAAAGAAAGAGCATGGAGAGGGCGGTGGAAGAGCTGAACGCCGAAACGTTGTTTGAAGCCTATCAATCAATCCTGCTGTATAATTTTAATACCCGTTTTCTGCACAAGGAAGCTTATTTCGCAGGAATCCACAAACTGAATGCCATGCTGCTGGAACTGTTCGGAGAGAAAAGCCAGGGTAAGCTGACGCCCCAGATTGAATTGCTGGAACCGGAAAGCTTTGCAGGTCTTGACAGCTACCTGCAGACATTCCGCCTGAAAACAGTCCGTCTGATGGAACAGTGCGTGGTGAAAGAGAACCCGGTTTATTACGCCAGAAATCAGATGATCCGGCAGTATGTGGAGGATCATCTGACCGACGCCAACCTTTCCCTTAATGAAACGGCCCGGGTAATGCATTATACCGCTACCTATTTCGGGAAATATTTCAAGGAGCAGTTCGGCTGTACCTTCCAGAAATATGTGGCATCCAGAAGGATAGAATGCGCCATTTCCCTTATGGAAAAGAAGAATATGAATGTGCAGGAAATTGCTTTAAAATGCGGGTTTACCAATGATGTGACATTCAGGAGGACATTTAAAATGTATGTAGGCGTTACGCCTTCGCAGTATGAGAAGAAGCGTGAAGCGGAATAGGATGTGACAAGCATTTATCCGAAATATCAAGCATTTCAGGGCCAAAGCTGTTATTCTGTTAATAACGGTACCGTTAACTGTAGATTAGGAGGCCTCTATGAACAATATGGAGCTGCTTGCAGATGCATTATCTTATATTGAATTGAACCTTTGTGAAACGATTACTGCGGAAAGCGTGGCCAGGAATTGTTTCTGTTCCAAATCAGGACTGGAGAAGCTTTTCAGGAATGTATATCATTACGGTGTGAAGGAATATGTAATAAAAAGGCGAATAACGAAGGCTGCCAGGGAATTGGTACGATATCCGGAAGCCACTGTCCTGGATATTGCCCTTCGTTACAGCTACCAGTCACATGAGGCATTTACCAGAGCTTTTCAACAGGTTTGGGGATGCAGTCCGTCCGTTTTCCGAAAAGAGAAAAGGTTTACCGATATTTTTCCGCGTCTGCTGCAGCCGTTTGAAAAAGGAGATGCTTATATGAAGCAAAGGAAGCCTGTGGATATTTCAGAACTGTATGATTTATTTTTGGAACGGAAGGACTGTTATTTTATCTGCTGTGATATAAAGGGACTGGTACCGATTAATGAGATTTCATATAAGGCAGGGGATCTTGCTATACTTGAGACTGTCAGGAGAATGGAAAAATGTGCGGGAGATGAAGATATTATTTTCCGGATTGGCGGGGATGAGTTTGTGCTTCTGACGGCCAGCCGGGATATCGCTTATGCTCAGGAACTGGCAGAGGGGATCAGCGGAATGAACGGAGAAATGATTTGTTTTGAAGGACAGGAGATACCGCTTGCCCTGCATACCGGGATTACTAAATTTGAGGGCAGACATTTGAAGTATGATGAGTTGTTTGTGTGGCTGCATCAGGCGATATTGGATAATAAATAGAAGGGGTATATGTGTATGCCCGGCATGGAATAATAGAATTGATTTTAAAGGCTTTGGCGGCTTGGATTTCTCTGTGGATACGGGGAAGTGTAAGCCGTCAAAGCCTTTTTCACATTATTATTTATAAAAATGTGAGATAGATCACACTTTTATGAATAATAATGTGAGGTAAATATCAAGTCATTCTCAGTAAATTTATTTTATTATTTTAAATTCTGTTAAAGGTAATGTGTAGAATTGTTTATTTTATAACAATAAAAGATGCTTTTGTAATAGTCAATAATATGATAAAATATCGATAAATAAAATCTGCAGTTTGATATATTAAAAAGAAATATATCAGATTAGCGATGAGGGAATATGAGTACAATATGCATTAATAAACGGAAGAACATATAAAGGAAGGAGCCTTAAATGCCGCAATATCCTGTAATTGATAAAGTGAAAACCGGTAAACAGTTAAAGCAGTTAATTAAAAACAAGGGTTATACAATAAAAGATATCCAGCAATATCTGTCACTTTCCTGTATACAGACGATTTACCGCTGGTTTGATGGTATTAATATCCCATCCGTTGATAATCTATATGCTTTGAGTGTCCTGCTCCAGGTACCGGTGGACCGCCTACTTATTGGAAACAGAGAGGAAGACAGCAGATATACGCTCATGAAATGTTTGAACAACAGACAGAAACGTATTTGGACATACTTTCTTTACATGAATGAAAATGCTGTCTCTTGAATTTTGAATTCAATGACAACCGCCTGACTCTGAAGTAGACTATATACATATAGGAAAACCATCATATAAAATATGAGCGAGGGCGGCGTATGCAATTCATGATAGATTTTGAAAATACAGGTAGCGCAGGCCTGAGAGGCGCTTCCTTTCTCCTTCCGGAAGATACGGTAACCATATTTTACAGCGAATCCTCTGACAAGGCGGAATCCGGCTTCATGTCGGATATATTTGCTTCCGGCTGCGTATGCAGAGGATATAAATTATTCAGGTCAGGCAAGAATTCACTTGATTTCTATATAGCATCTGAATTGGGCAAAATTTTTGGAAACGGATACGCAGGTAAGGCCGCAATCGTCAGTAAAGATCAGGGATTTAAGGGAGTTGCCGACTTTTGGCGGTATTGTTCGGATGAGAAGCATATGGTCATTCTTGATTCCACGATCGAGAAATGTATTCATGAAGCTCAGGAAAGGAACGAACGGACATATCATGTCAGACAGCGTTTAAAAAGGGTGAGTATTGAAGCTGAATTATCCGCATATAAGGAACGTAACCGTATGAAATCATTAATCCATAATGCCCTTGCGGAGACCGAGTTTGCAGAAACAGCGGAGGAAGTTCAGAATATCATAAGCGAGCAGCCGGAACGTAAAATTATTTATCTCAATACATTAAAACGATTTGGGAAAAGGGATGGTTTGAAAATTTATCGAAGCGTGAGGAAGGTGCTGGACTTAAAGGACTGAGATATGAAACAGGCCGGCCTGAAATAATTACGGCTGTTTTAACAGACTGAAGGAGGCATATAAATGGTATCTGCATATCCTGCATGTTTTTTTAAAGAAGAAACAGGTTATACTGTAGTTTTCCCAGATCTCAACTGGCTTTCCACGTGTGGTGAAACTTTGGAAGAAGCATTTGCCATGGCGATTGACTGCCTTGCTGGTTATTTATATACTTGTGAAAAAGAGGATATAGTATTTCCATCTCCTTCGCAGATGGAAAAAGTAAATCTTGAAGGTATTGCAGAGCAATTAGAAATATCCGTCAAGGAATCTTTTATAAATATTGTATCAGTATGCAGGAGGCTTTAAAAGAAAAAGTATTATCCTCCAATACAAACACTTCCAAGGTCTAGGTAAATCCATGATTGCTCCATCATGAATTATAATCTGTCAAAGAATCAATATATCAGCTGGAATATTCACCTCGGATATTCCAGCTTGTTTTTTATACATCCTTACTACACATTTATGTTACAATAAACTGGAAAATCCATCATCTGATATATGCGATATAATACAAATACTCAACGACCCGCATGCCAGATAACCATACCTGCCCCCACAGGAAGTCTGTTCCTTCCACTGCCATCATAAGAAAAGAGGATAATTTATGAATCGTCCAATCACCGCCAAAACCGCTCTCCTGAAAATTTCCATGCTGTTTCTGATTCCTTTTTTTCTCTTTATGTTTGGGCTGAATGTTTACAGCAATACCATATACAGACAGCGTTTAACTGAAAACAATCAAACGCGGCTCACCATGTTTGAATCCTTCCTGGAGGAGGATTTGAAGAATGTAGAATATTTCATGTCGGATATGATTGCTAATGACGGTGGTTTTAATGCCCTGCGCTATCCCTTGAGCTACGTGGACAGCTATCTGCAGGTCCAGCAGCTTCAGGAAAAATTCGAATCTGTCATGAAGACTATTGACAGCATATCGGCCTTCTGCATTATCAGTCCTAAAAGCAATATTACCAACGGCCCATTCCGTAAGAATGTTTCCTACGATGAAAAGGAGAATATAAAAACCTATCTCAACCAGCTTGTGAAGGAAAAAGGGGACGGAGCCATTACTGACTGGCGGGTACAGCAAATAGGGGAAAAATACTATTTTCTGAAAATCATGGGGCTGGGCGGCGTTTACAGTAGCTGTATTATTGATGTGGGAAATGTATCCACTATAGAAGAAATAGGAAGTGAAAACAGTTATCTTGTGTTTGAAGAAAATGGGGAAATCCTTTCTTATCAGGAGCAGATGAAGGAATTGGGAATCCGTGTTCAGGAAGGGAAAACCTCCTACCTGACCGGCAGCAGAAGAGATCAGTTTGTGGTAATGAGCTACTCAGAAATCCTTAATTGCTGTCTGATGCTGGTGGAACCATATCGGGGAATTTGGAGTATGGAATCCCTGCCTCTCATCATGCTTCTTCTGTCTGTCTTTTTTGCTATCCTGCTGTTAAGATGCTACCGGATGCTGAAACGTGACTTCCTTAATCCGTTGGAACAGATGGTGGAAACGATGGAACAAATCGGTGATGACGGGCTGGAATCCCGCCTTTGTGTAAGAAACCAGGTTAAGGAATATAAAAAAATGGAATCCACTTTTAATGCCATGATGGATCGAATCAAGGAATTGAAAATTCTGGCATATGTTCGCTTAATTCAGGCACAGCAGACAGAGCTGCAGTATTATCAGATTCAGATACGTCCCCACTTTTTCCTGAACTGTATGAAAAATCTGTATGCTATGACCGCTGCCCGGAAGTATACGCAGATGCAGGAAATGATATTGACTCTGTCCGAATATTTAAGGGCGGTTTTAAAGGATCATGATATGATTGTACCTTTGGAAAAAGAACTGGACAGCGTCCGTTCTTATGTAAAGCTGCAGCAGATGAGCAGTGCCAGGCCGCCGGAATATGAGGAGGATGTGAGTCCGCAGCTTATGCAGTTCGGGATACCGCCCATGTCTTTGCTGACCTTTGTGGAGAATTCCTTCAAGTACGAAAAAAGCGGGGAGGGAGCTATGCAGATATTGATTAAGGCAAGGCTGTTCCTGGATGGAGAAGAAAAGTTTGTGAATATCACTATAATGGATAATGGCAAAGGCTTTCCTGAAGAGGTTCTGGAGATTTTGAATGATCCTGAAAAGAGGATGCCGGGAGAACATATGGGAATCAACAATGTGGAGCAGCGTTTTTCTCTTGTTTATCAAAAGCCGTGCAGCTTTGTATACAGCAATATGAATGGGGCCTGTGTGGATATTTTTATACCCTTTGAAGAAGCAAGGCGGCCGACAGTTAATTTATAAGGGAGGAAAGAAACTATGACAGTATTGGTGATTGATGATCAGATACACGTGGTGGAGGGAATTTTGTCTGAGGTATCCTGGGAAAATCTTGGAGTGGACAAGGTTTGGAAGGCTTACAATGCGGTGGAAGCAAAGGGGATTCTTCTGCTTAATAAGGTGGACATTATGCTTTGCGATATAGAAATGCCGGGAGAAAACGGACTTTCCCTGCTGAAGTGGACGCAGGATCAGGGTATGGAGGTGGAATGTATCTTTCTGACCGCCCATGCAGATTTTGTTTATGCCAGGACAGCTATGCAGCTGGGAAGCTTTGACTATATTCTGCAGCCTGCCAGATATGAAGATATCGGGAATGCCATTCTGCGGGCCAAGCAGAGGATCCAGGAAAAACGGGAGCAGCAGAAATTTTATTCCTATGGAAAAACACTTTTTGAGGAGCGTGACCGGATAACGGATCAGCTTTTCAGGGAATGGTATCAGGAACCGGAAAATGGGGAGAGGCATTGTAAGCTGCTGGAGGATATGCAGAAAATGGGGCGGCATATCTGCGATTCCAGTCCGTGTTTTCTTATATTATGCCAGATACTGCGTTGGAACAATGCACCATGGGAAAGGGATTTATTTCGTTATTCCTGTGCGAATATCCTGGAAGAACTGTTTCAGGAATGGAACAGGAAGGTCTATATCGGCTGCCTGAGCCATGAGGAATTTATATTTCTTGTATATGGAGAAGATGGAAAACAGCCGGACAAGGAAGAAACAAGAATGCAGCTGGAACGTTTTTTTAATACTGCTTCCCGTTTTTTCTGCTGTGAACAGGCGTTATATGTGAGTGGTACCGGAATGTTTCGGACGATGCCGGGGAAATTAGAGATCATCAGGCATAAAAATAAGGATAACGTGGCCCGGAAGCCGGGGATCTATGAGGAAGAGGAGAAAAAAGAAACCAAAGCGGACCAAATCCTCCAGCCGGATTTCAGAACCTGGGAAACACTGCTTGTCCGGGGAATGGGGAAAACGGTTTATGAAGAAGCATGCCGGTATCTGCAGGAACTGGCAGATGCGGAAGCATTGAACGCGGAGAGCCTTCAGAAGTTTTATAATGATTTTTACAGGATTATCTGTCTGACGGAAGAAAAGACGGATACATCCTGGGAGGATATATTCCCGGAGGAACAGCAGCGTCAGACCGCCCTGCACGCCTATGAGACGCTGCAGAACATGCAGGTCTTTTTAAAAATCGTAACCTCTTATTTTGCAGAGGAGGAAGAGGACGCAGGAAGAGCGGGAAGCCAGGTAGAGGCTATTAAAGAATATATATACCACCATCTGGACAGTGATATCCGCAGGGAGGATATCGCGGTACAGGTATTTATGAACCCCAATTATGTTTCCCGTCTGTTTAAAAAAGTGGAAGGAATCTCCCTTAAAGAGTTTATTGTCCGTGAAAAGATGAAAATGGCCAGGGCGCTTCTTATCAGTTCTCAGCTTCCGGTGAGTATAGTGGCGCTGAAGGTAGGCTATAGTAATTTTTCCCATTTCTCCCAGGTCTACAGAAAGACTTTCGGTGTCAGCCCGACGGATGAAAGGAAAAAACAGGAGGAGTGAACAAATGCAACAGCAAAAAGTCACTTTTTTGACAATAGACGGCAAATCCTGCAAAGAAGTAATAATTATGACAATAACAGGTTACGAATGAGGCGGAAGCAAAGGATTGGTCATGATATAGTAAAGGCATCAAAAACAAGGGAGGGAATGCAATGAAAAGAAAATGGATTGCAGGTCTGCTTACGGCGGCAATGGTTTCTGCGGCACTAATAGGCTGTGGAGGGAATAAGGAACCTGTGGGTACGGATACAGGTACTGAAGCTGCCGGCATGAAAGAAAGCGCCGAAAGCAGTACAGCACAGAGTACAGACGTATCGGATTTGTCCGGGCAGGAAGAGTATGTGTGTAAGATTGTATGTGTGGGAGATGCCACATCGGAAAGCTGTGAAAAGGTAGCGGAAGCGGCTTCTGAAATTACAATGGCCAAATATAATACCAGAATTGAACTGGTACGTTTAAGCTACGGCAGTTTTGCTGAGGAAGTGAATCTGATGCTTTCTTCCGGAGAAAAACTGGATCTGTTCCCTAATTTCGCGTTTTCTACCATAACAGCGGCGAATACGGGGCAGATTTTAGCACTGGATGATTTGCTTCCGGAATATGGCAAGGATATTTTATCTGTTGTGCCGGATACGGACTGGAACTGTGTGAGCATAGGAGGCCAGATTTACGGTGTACCTAACAACAAGGACAAAGCGGAAGGCTTCGGTCTGGCAATGAGAACGGATATGCTGGAAGCCTCCGGCTATGATATTTCTTCTATTAAGACAGAAAAGGATCTGGAAGGTCTGTTTGCGGCAGTTAAGGAAAAATATCCGGACAGTTATCCTTTGGTTTCCGATAACGGCGGTATGGGTTATTACAATATTACCAGGGATGACCTGGGCGGTGATTTCGGCTGGCTGGAGAACTGTCTGGATGATTCGGAAATGACGGTGGTTGACTGGTTTGAAACAGATACCTTCAAAGAAATCGTTCAGCGCAGGTATGACTGGGCACAGATGGGATATATTATGCCTGATGCGGCTACAAATACTCAGAATGCCTATGAACTGATGGCAGCAGGAAAGGGCTTCAGCTATTTCTGCAATACCAAACCGGGAATTGAAGCGGAATGGAGCAGGAAAGTAGGCAAGGACATTACCGTTGTGGAACTGGTGGAGACCTATCGTACGTCTGCATCCGGAATGAATACCTGGTATATTGCACACAACAGCGAGAAGCCGGAGAGAGCCATGCAGGTATTGAATGAAATTTACAGCAATCCGGATCTGAGCAATATCCTGATTAACGGGATAGAAGGCGAAAACTTCCTGATTGACAGTGAAAGAGGCGTGCTGACCTATCCGGAAGGCGTGGATGCTTCCAATACCACCTACAGCAGTGTAGCCTGGGTATGGCCCAATGAATTGATCACGATTCCCTGGGAGGTCGACGGTGCGGATATTTGGAAACAGACGGAGGAATTTAATAATAATGCCAAACTGAGTAAGGCATTTGGTTTTGTATGGGATAATTCCGATGTGCTCAATGAAATTACGGCCTGCAATAATGTAACGGCAAAATATAAAAATGCATTGGACTGCGGTTCCCTGAATCCGGAGGAAGCGGTTCCCAAGATGGTACAGGAACTGAAGGATGCAGGCATTGATACGATTATTGCTGAAAAACAGGCGCAGCTGGATGCCTGGGCAGCACAGCAGTAATCATAAACGGATAGAAAAAGGAACGGAAGGGAAGGGGTGTGGACAAGCACGCTTCTTCCCTTTCCGTTTCAGTAGGAGGGAATCCAGTGAATAGGAAGAGAAGCATAAATTGGAGGCGATACCTCCCTTTATATCTGATGCTGCTGCCGGGAGGCATTTACCTGATAATAAATAATTACCTGCCCATGGCGGGAACTGTGGTAGCATTCAAAAAATATAATTTTCAAAAAGGCATTTTCGGAAGCGAATGGAACGGGCTGAAAAACTTTATATTCCTGTTTAAGACCAAGGATGCGTGGATCATAACCAGGAATACCATCTGCTATAATCTGGCGTTTATTATACTGGGAACGGCGGCGGCTATTACCGTGGCTGTCCTGCTGTCGGAAATCAAAGCGGTCCGGGCCAGGAAGACATACCAGACATTGATACTGCTTCCCTTTTTGGTTTCTATCGTGGTGGTGAGTTATATTGTATATGGCTTTTTAAGTACGGAATACGGATTTGTGAACCACACACTTCAGAATATGGGGAAAGATAAAATCTCCTGGTATTCCAATCCTACCTGGTGGCCTTTGATTCTTATCCTGGTGAACCTTTGGAAAAATATCGGTTATAACTGTGTGTTGTACTATGCAACACTGATGGGAATTGATTCTTCATATTATGAAGCGGCAGTTGTGGACGGAGCGAGCCGCTGGCAGAGAATCCGTTATATTACACTGCCTGCCCTTGCCCCTACCATTTGTATTTTAACGCTGATGTCGGTATCCAAGATTTTTTATTCCGATTTCGGCCTGTTTTATCAGGTGCCTATGAACAGCGGGCCGTTGATTGACGTAACCAATACCATTGATACCTATGTATACAGAGGGCTGATGGAAACCAATAATATCGGTATGTCTGCGGCAGCAGGGCTTTATCAGTCGTTGGTAGGCTTCCTTCTTGTGATGCTGGCAAATTGGGCTGTGAGAAGACAGAACGAAGAAAGTGCACTTTTTTAGGAGAGGAGAGACTATGGTCGAAAGAAATAAAACATTTCAAATACTGGCGAACGGGATTATGGTTCTTCTCGTTATTTTTTGTATGCTGCCGCTTATCCTTCTGTTTTCCTCGTCTCTGAACGAAGAACACGCCCTGATTGTTAACGGTTACTCCTTCCTTCCGTCCAAGCTGGATTTTTCCGCCTATAAATATATTCTGGTGGATTCCACCCAACTTCTTCGGGGATATGGGATCTCGGCTCTGGTTACAATTGTGGGAACTATAGTAAATCTTATTTTTACAACTTTATTCGCCTATCCGCTTTCCAGAAAGGATTTGCCGGGGAAGAATATCATCGCTTTTTTTCTGTTTTTTACCATGCTGTTTAATGGAGGTCTGGTGCCGTCTTATATTATGTGGACACAGAACTTCCATATTAAAAACACCATATGGGCATTGATTGTTCCCAATCTTTTAATGGGCGCTTTTAATGTGATTATGATGAGAACCTATTTTACAGGCAATATTCCTGAGGAAGTGATCGATGCGGCAAGAATAGACGGATCCGGAGAAGGCGGTATTCTGCTGCGGATAGTCGTGCCTATGGCGAAACCTATTATATCCACGCTTGCCCTGCTTGTGGGGCTGGGTTATTGGAATGACTGGCTGAACGGTCTGTATTATATTAACAAAGATACCTTGTACAGCATACAGGTGTTGCTGAACCGTATGCTGCTGGACACTCAATTTTTAATGAGCAGTGCAAGCCAGGGAATGAATATCGATACCAGCCAGCTTCCGTCTACGGGAATTAAAATGGCGATAGCGGTCATGGGAATCCTGCCCATTCTCGTTGTCTATCCGTTTCTGCAGAAATATCTGGTACAGGGAATTACAATCGGTGCAGTGAAGGGCTGAGAAAGGAAGAAAATGACGATAGAAGGGTTTTTACATACAAAAGGGAAAAAAATAGTGGACGGCAGGGGAGAAGAGATTCTGTTGACCGGATGGGGACTGGGCAACTGGCTTTTGCAGGAAGGCTATATGTGGAAAGCTTATGGAGAGCGTTTTGACCGGCCTTCCCGTATTGAAAAAGTGGTGGAGGAACTGACCGGCCGGGACTTCGCAGAGTATTTCTGGAAGGAATACCGGGAAAATTACATACGCAGAGAGGATATCCTGGCTATGGCGGAATTGGGATACAATTCTGTTCGGATTCCGTTCAGCTACCGCCTTTTTATGGAAGACGGACCGGGTATCCACTGGAAAGAAGAAGGGTTTGTATTACTGGCTCGGGGGCTTTCCTGGGGTGAAGAAGCCGGAATGTATGCTTTTTTGGATCTGCATGGAGCGCCCGGTGGACAAACCGGGTCGAATATCGATGACTCTGTGGATAACGTTCCCAGATTGTTCATAGATAAGGACTGCAGAGACAAAGCATGTGCATTATGGCGGAAGCTGGCCGGGCGCTACAGAGAACGGGAGGTAGTGGGAGGCTATGATATCCTCAATGAACCTATTGCTCCAGCCGATGCCGGAAACGGGGATTATGATTATCTGATTCCTGAACTGGAACATTTTTATGAAGCTGTGACTGCGGAAATCAGAAAAGAGGATACCGTGCATATGCTGTCCTTCGAAGGTGCCCATTGGGCTGCCGATGTGCGTATCTTCCATAAAAAATATGATGATAATATGGTTCTGCACTTTCACCGTTATGCGGAAATGCCGGACAGAGCCTGCCTGGAACCCTTTATCGAAGCCGCAGACAAGCTGGATGTTCCATTGTGGATGGGGGAAACCGGAGAAAATAGCAATCCCTGGTACGCCGCGTTGTATCCGCTGGCAAGTGCGCTGGGGATAGGATATAATCTGTGGCCTTGGAAGAAAATGGACTGCACCAATTCACCCTGTTCCATAAAAGTACCGGAGGGGTATGAGGAAATTCTAGGATATCTGGAGAAAGGCCCTCATCCCGGATTCGAAAGGGCACAGCAGATACTGGAGGCCTATCTGCAAAATATCAGGTATGAAAATTGTGAACTGCATCCGGAGGTAACCGCCCACGTGTTCCGCAGACCGCCTTTTACGGTACAGGCCGTAGATTTTGATACGGTTCCGGGAGAAGGTATTTCCTGGAAAGGAAACGGAAATCCGGATGATGATAAACTGTACCGGAAGGATACTGCGATGGAAATCCGGGAAATGCATGAGGCAAAGGAAAAGAAGTTCGCTTTTGATTGTGGCTGGGAACGGCTGGGGCTTGTTTTAAAGCCGGATGAATATGTCTGCTATAGCTTTACATGCGGCAGCTGTGCAGAGAGGGAATTAAAGCTGAGGCTAAGCTGCCGTACGGAAGAAGAAGGCCAGCTGCAGATAAGCCTGAAATCCGGCAGCCAAGTAACAACAGCATTCCATAAAGACACCATCGACACAATAATATCCTTAGGAACAATACCCGCCAAAACCTCAAAGGAGACCATAAAAATACATTCATTAAACGCAAAAATCCTATTAATCCAACTGCATATTATCTAAATCCAAAAGGTTATAATGCCTGCCCCGCATTATAACCTTTTTCTTCCAAATATCCCATTATCTTTCAACATTGCACAAAAATTATCAAAAAAATTTATTTTTTTACTCCATATTTCACATCTGCACTTGAGTTTTTCCCTCCGATAAAGTATTATTAGAATACAATTCAATTAAAAAGAAAAGGCGGAAGATATGAGGGAACAGAAGGACCGCTGCATTTTTTTTGTCCTGGAAAATTTCTTTTTCCTTATTCCCCTCCCATTTGTAGACAAAGTGATTGAAAATTCCCTGCCGGAAGAAAGAGAACCGGAGACTGAATTTATAGATCTGTGGGCGGAAAGCGGAAAAAACAGCAAAAACAAATATTGTATTCTCATAAACTGCAAAGAGGAAAAGTTTGGTGTCCCGGCAGCGGAAATTCTGGGTTTCCGGGATATAGCCGAAGGGCAGGTGTGGGAATTGACGGAGCCGGTGCGAGTGAAGAAGAACCGGTATTTGTGTGCTGCCCACGAAACGCAGCTGGAGGATGGGCGGAAGGTGCTGGCCTATCTGCTGGATGTGGATGAACTCCGGCCCTGGCGGAAGGAGGAAGCCTGATGGAATATATTACGGCGGATACAGGCGGCAAAAAGGTTTATATAGAGAAAGACCAGATAGAAACGATTCTGACGAGGCCGGAGGTCTGGCCTGTTCCGGAGGCGGAGGATAATATCCTGGGCCTTTCCGTTTATGGAAATGAGCTGGTGGTTTTTTATCGGGAAGGAACCGTGGAAGAAGCTCCCTGCGGGATTATCATCAGGGCAGGAGAGCGGCTTCTGGGAATCGGAGCGCAGTCATTAGGAGAAGAAAACGTGGATCGGGAAGAGCTGGAAGGTATCATACCCGGGGTTTGGGAGAGAAAAATTGATTAGGCTTAAGGATAAGGAATTCTCCGATATCGTGCAGTATATGCGTGACGAATACGGTATCAATCTGGAGAAAAAAAAGGTGTTGATCGAATGCCGTATGTCCAAGATTCTGGAGCGTTACGGTTTGGATTCCTTTGCCGGATATCTGGATATGGTGCATCAGGATCGGAGCGGTGAAATGGCGGGAGAGATGGTCAATCATCTCACCACCAATTATACCTATTTTTACAGGGAAGCGGATCACTTTGAACGGCTTCAGGATGCAATCCTGCCGGAGCTGCTGGGGCATTCGGTGTCCGGCACTCTGGATATCTGGTGTGCGGGGTGTTCCACAGGGGAAGAATGCTATACTCTGGGTATGACCCTGGAGGAATATAAGCGGATACGGAATGTGACATTAAGGGCCAGAATTCTGGCTACCGATATCTCCGGGAAGGTCCTGGACAAGGCCCGGGACGGGGAATATCCGGTAAAGGAGCTGGAAGGCCTTCCTCCGGAATGGAGAAGGAAGTACTGCGGGGACACGAGCGGCAGAACCTTCCGGGTGGATGAGGAATTAAAGTCCTGTGTCCGTTTCCAGAGACGCAATCTTATGGAACCCATGCCGGCGTCGGAGAGATTTGATATCATCCTGTGCCGGAATGTAATGATATATTTTGACAGAATATCCAGGAACAGACTCATAAAGAATCTTGAGGATGCACTTAAAAAAGGAGGATATCTGCTGATCGGGCACGCGGAACTGCTGACGATAAAGGAAACAAATTTGGAACCGGTATATCCGGCTGTTTACAGGAAGAAAAAGGAATAAGGAAGGATTTGGTGAAGGAGCACATATGGGGAAGAAAATAATGGTGGTGGATGATGCCATGTTCATGAGGAAGGTGATATGCAAAAATCTGCAGGAATGCGGATATACGGATATAATCGAGGCGTGCGACGGGGAGAAGGCTCTGGAGATGTATGCGTTATATAAGCCGGATCTTGTGCTTCTGGATATCACTATGCCGGGAATATCGGGTATTGAGGTGCTGGAAGAAATTCAGAGGGAGGATCCGCAGTCCAGAATCGTAATGTGTTCGGCCGTAGGGCAGGAGCAGATGATCCAGCAGGCAGTGATGCTGGGGGCTAAGGATTTTATTGTAAAGCCTTTCAGGCCGGATGAATTCCGGAGAATTGTCCGGAATGCGATAGAGAGCTGAAAGAATAAAACGCGCAGGTGCGGCAAGCCCCGCCTCTGATGAAAGGAAGCAGAAGGATGAAGAAAAAGTTTGAGGATATGAAAATAGGCGGAAAACTGGTAGCAGCATTCGCTATTATTATCTTCTTATATATCGTCACGATTATTACCGTGATAGCCAATATTAATTCCATGAACGAACGGACACAGCTTCTGTATGACGAACCCTTCGCTAATGTGGAGAGTTCGTTGTGGATGATTGCCAACCTGCAGTCGGTGGGGAAGAATGTCACACTCCTCATTTCAACGGAGGATGTGGTAGATGAAGAGGAGTATCTGGAAAAGACCAGTCAGAATGTAGCGGAAATAGAAAAACAGCTTAAGCAGCTGACTACCGGTTACATAAGCGGAGCGGAAAAGGTTTCCGAGCTGGAGGTCCAGTATGAGGAGCTGAATGTGATAAGGACGAAGGTTCTGGGTCTCAGGGATCAGGGAAAAGATGAGGAGGCCCTTAACTTATATGTCAGTCAGTATGCACCCAAGTTTAATGAGGTAAAGGATACGCTCACGAAGGTTATCGATTTGTCTGCACAGGATGCGGTGGGGCGTCTGGCTGAAGGAAAGAAAATGAATGAACGGATGATTATATTCCTTCTTCTTTTAGCCGCTGTCAGCATTGGCTTTACTATTATCATATGCATCCTCATAACCAGGAGCGTGATACGCCCCGTAAATGAGGTGAAGAAGGCAGCCAATGACATTGCTAACGGCCGGCTTACTACCAAGCTTTCTTATTTTTCACAAAATGAGCTGGGCCAGCTGGCGGAGGATATCAGGAATACTACGGAAGTCCTTAACTTATACGTGACAGAGGTGAAAAAAGGACTGTCTGCCCTGGGGAAGGGTAAGCTGAATTATCATTCGGAGGTGGAATTCAAGGGGGATTTTGTTGCGCTGGGAGAAGCGATGAATGAAATTTCCAGCCTTTTAAGGGAATCCCTGCAGCAGATAGGCAGCAGTGCCGAGCTTGTATCAGGAGGCGCGGAACAGGTGGCCAACGGAGCCCAGACACTGGCGCGGGGCGCGGCAGAACAGGCCGGCTCAGTGGAAGAACTGGCTGTGAGTATCAATGAGATCGGAGATCGGGTCAGGGATAATGCGCAGAACGCGGTAGAATCCAGCAAGCTTTCCAACACGGTGGGAAACAGTCTCAGGGACAGTGACAAAAAGATGCAGGAACTGACACAGGCCGTGGGGCATGTGAAGACAAATTCCAGGGAGATCAATAAGATTGTTAAGGAAATTGAGGATATTGCGTTCCAGACCAATATACTGGCTTTGAATGCTTCTGTGGAAGCGGCAAGGGCCGGAGAGGCCGGCAGAGGTTTTTCCGTAGTGGCCGGTGAAATACGCAGGCTGGCTGCGAAGACGACCTCAGCATCCCAGCTGACGGCGGAACTGATTGATAAGAATTCGGAAGCGGTGGATGTGGGAATAGAATCTGCGGAAGCCACGGCAGAGGCCTTAAAGGAATCGGTGACGGGGGCGCAGAAGGTAAACAGTATGGTTGAGGAAATTTCCGAGGTCTGCGTGCAGCAGTCGGATGCCCTTGCCCAGATTCGGAAGAGCATAGAGCTGATTTCTGAAATTGTACAGGGGAATTCCGCCACCTCTGAGGAAAGTGCGGCGGCGAGTGAAGAGCTGTCCGCCCAGGCTCAGGTGCTGAAGGAAATGGTGGAGCAGTTTGAATTCTAAAAAACCGGCTGAAAAGGGGAGGCTATGAATCAATATTCGGATTTAGATGAAATATCCAGGGATTTTTTGAGGGAGCTGGGCAATATCGGTACAGGAAATGCGGTAACGTCTCTCTCCCATATGCTGATGGAGCCTGTGGATATCGAAGTGCCGGGACTGCAGATTATGAAATATCAGGACTGCTGTTCTCTCCTGCCGGAGGCGGAAGAGTTGATGACAGGAATTATTGTGGGGGTCAGGGGGGAACTGAACGGATTGTTTTTATTCCTTCTGGACGAGACCTTTACCAGGGAGGTCCTGGACACGGTTTTGGGGGAAGAGGAGAGAAATCTTCTGAGCCTGGATGAAATGGAGCGTTCGCTCATATGTGAGCTTGGGAATATTATGTGCGGTTCTTATATCTGTGCCCTTTCCGGGGTGTTGGATCTGAAAATGGAAGTGACGGTGCCCAGTATGAGCATCGATATGGGGCTCGCTATTCTGAGTGTTCCTGTGGCCCATTATTCGAGGGTGAGTGAGGACATTCTGGTGATAGATAACATTTTCCGCATGGGAGGAAAGGCTTTTTCCGGCCGGATATTGTTCCTGCCGGAGCCGGAAGCGCTGGAAATGATGCTTCAAAGGCTCAGGGAGTGACATCATGGATAAAATTTCAGTAGGAATCGGGGAAGGAAAAACTGCCGTAAACCAGCAGATACTTATTTCTTATGCCCTGGGCTCCTGTGTGGGAGTCTGTATGTATGACAGAGATAAAAAAATTGCAGGCATGGCCCATATCGTCCTTCCGGGAAAAGAGTCGGCGGTCAGCAGGGAGAATCCCTATAAATTTGCGGATGAAGGGGTGAAAGAGCTGATACGTGAGATGGAGAGGGCCGGTGCATCCAGAAAAAGGATAACCGCTAAAATAGCGGGCGGGGCGAAAATGTTTGAGACGGCTTCCCGGCAGTGGGAAATAGGGGAGCAGAATGTTGCGGCTGTGAAGCTTGCCCTGGAAAAGGAAGGCATAAGGCTCGTGGCCGAAAATACGGGGAAAAATTATGGCAGGACGATTTTGTTCTTCGCCGGGGACGGTAAACTGGAAGTCAGAACGGTGAGACAGGAAACGGTGGTTCTGTAGAAAATACGGAGGTTAGTTATGGAAACTCGAAACGGACATATTGTGCTTATTGTGGACGACAGTCTGCTCATCTGTGAACAGATCAAAGCATCCTTAAAGGAAGAGAATATTTTTATCACGGAGGCCCATACAGGAGAAGAGGCGGAGGCCATGGTGAAGCAGTACCAGCCGGATCTCATACTGCTGGATGTGGTGCTGCCTGATGCTGACGGGTATACGCTTTTTGACAGGCTGAAGGCGGTGGATCAGAATGGAGCTTCGATTCTGTTCCTCACATCCAAGGATAAGGATGACGATGTGGTAAAAGGTTTTTCAAAAGGGGCCTGTGACTATATTAAGAAGCCCTTTGTCAGGGGAGAGCTTTTGTCCAGAGTACGCGCCCACCTCCAGCTGAAACAGCAGAAGGATGAGCTGAACCGTCAGAACCGTGAACTTCGTTCCAACATGGAAAAATTGAATTATATGGCTTTCAGGGACGGCCTGACAGGACTGTATAACCGCCGGTATGTGGTGGGGGATCTGGTGGATGACATCAAGGATCACAACAGGGAGCAGACCCAGAATGTACTCATTCTTGCCGACATTGATGACTTTAAGAAAATAAATGATACATACGGCCATGATGCAGGTGATATGGCTCTTGTCTGCATTGCCAATATTCTGGAGGGAAGCTGCCGCAAACATAAGGTGGTCCGCTGGGGCGGTGAGGAATTCCTTATCATATTGTTTGACGTGACCAGGGATGAGGCCTTCGGTATCAGCGAAGGAATACGGAAAGAGGTGGAACAGTTCCCGTTTTTTTATAACAATGTACAGTTCAAGTGCAGCCTGACCCTGGGACTCCATACTTATCGGGAGCAGGATGGAATTGAGGAGAGCATCAACTGTGCGGACAAGGCGCTGTACAGAGGAAAGCGTTCAGGAAAAAACTGCAGTATCTGGTTTGAAAATAATTAGCAGGCGGAGAAAATAATGGGATATTTTGATGCGGATGCCGAAGATATGCTGGAGGTTTACCTTCTGGAAACCAGACAGCTGACCGGGCAGTTAAGCGCGGTATTATTGGAAGCAGAAAAAAAGAATGCATTTGCGGAAGAAGATATTCACAGTATTTTCCGCATCATGCACACCATAAAGAGTTCTTCCGCGATGATGGGGCTTCAGGAATTGTCTTCCATGGCCCACAAGCTTGAGGATCTTTTTGGTTATTACAGAGAAACCTACGGAAAAATAGAAAAGGCAGAACCGGAGCTTTTTGATCTGTTGTTCGCAGCCTCCGATTACATAGAAGCGGAACTGGGAAGGATGTCTCAGGAGGAGTATCAGCCTTCCGGTACGGCGGAAATAGAAGAAAGAACAGATGCCTATCTGAATAAAGCAGGAGAAGAGGAACCGGACGGGGCGGAAGAAGAAGAAAAAACGGAAGAAACGGAAAAAATGCCGATACGTCCGCCGGCGGCAGTCCCGGAAGCGCTGGCCGGAAAAAAGGGTACGGTAGTGCGCATCTTTTTTGAAAACGGATGCAAGATGGAGAATATCAGGGCCTTTATGCTGGTCAGGCAGATAGGAAATCTGTGTACGTGTGTGGAAACCTGGCCCGGGGATTTGGACAAATCCGGGGAGGGCAGCGGTTTTATCAGTGAAAACGGGGTGTTTATCCGGTTTGAATCCGAGCACAGGGATGAGGTGCTGGAAAGTCTGAAGAAGGGTCTTTTTGTCGCGGAATGCAGTATTTTGCAGGACGATCAGCCGTCGGCTGCGGAGGAAAGCGCGCAGCAGGAAAAGCAGAAGCCGGAGGATAAAGGGAATTCCGGGGAAAACAGGGAAGCGGAATTTTTTAATGTACGTTCCGATCGTCTGGACCGCCTGCAGAATCTGTCAGGGGAGCTGATGCTTCATATGCTTACGCTGGATACGGAGCTGGAGAAGCATGGCCTGGAGGATATCAAAGAGGGGACCGCACATCAGATCAACCGGCTGATCAGTGAGATGGAAAGAACCGTGATGGAAATGCGTCTGGTTCCCGTAAATAAAATCGTACCCAAGCTGCGCCGCATATTAAGAGATATCTGCAGGGATCAGGGAAAGGAAGCGGAACTGATTCTTCACTGTGAGGATCTGGAGGCGGATAAAAGTGTGGTGGAGTATGTTTCCGAGGCACTGATGCATATCATCCGCAATGCGGTGGATCACGGCATTGAATCCCCCCAGGAGAGGGAAGAGGCGGGAAAGAGCAGAAAAGGCAGGATTACCTTTACCGCGGAGAACACCGTAGGAGAGCTTCGGTTATCCCTCAGCGATGACGGAAAAGGGATTGACGAATTAAAAATACGGGAACGTGCGAGAGAGAAGGGGCTTTTTACCAGACCTGAGGAGGAATATAACAGCCAGGAAATACAGGAGCTGATTTTCAGCCCTGGCTTTACCACAAATGAGCAGGTGACGGAATATTCGGGAAGAGGCGTAGGGCTTGATGTGGTAAAAAATATCCTGGAGGGTGTGGGAGGAAACCTTTATATCCATACGGAATTCGGCAGAGGGACAACCTTTACCATTGTGGTTCCCCTGTCCCTGGCTACTATAGAGTGCATCCGGTTTAAGGTGGGAAGCTACCGTTTTTCCATGCCGGCCCGTCATGTTTTCCAGTTCATGGATTGGGAGAGCAGCAGGGAAAAAAGAGAAACCATTAACGGAAGGGATTATATCCTTTATGAAGACAGGATGCTCCCTCTGATTGATCTGCACCGGTTTTATCATCTGGACGGGGAAACGCCGGAGGATGCCATCGTCATTTATATGAAGGGAAATGAAAAGGAAGGCTGTATTCTGGTGGATTCCATGTACGAGCAGAAGCGTATCGTGGTAAAGCCGCTGCCGCCCTTATTCGGCCTGGATTTCCGGAAAAAAACAGGGATCAGCGGCTGCAGTATCATGGGAAACGGCAAAATATGCGCCGCTCTGGATACGGAAACAGTTATCAACAGATACGAGAGGGAGGATATCAATGGAAGCCTATACTGGCAAAGAGCTTCTCTGCATTCCGGGAAAAAATAAAAGCTATGCTGTGGAAATTCCGTATATTACGGAGTTATGCATTCAGATGCAGCTTTCTTTAATTCCCTGTCTGCCCGATTGTTTTGCGGGAGTCTGCAATTACAAGGGAAATATTGTTCCGGTCGTGGAGCTGGAAGAAGAGAAGGCAGAGGGAAAGAACAGGGATATGGTGCTCATTACGGAATGGGGAAAGTATCGGATGGGAATCCATTTTTCCGGTGAGCCCTATGCCATATTTGCAACAGATAAGGATAAAATCGAGAGCCCGGAGGAAATGGAACCCTCCGGTATCTGGATAGAAAAGGATATTTATAAAAAGGATAACAAGGTTGTTTATGTGATCGATATGGAAAAGTCCATTGAGAGTCTGGTTATTTTCCCATAACATGCGGCCTTAACCGGATAAAGCCGTCTTCCGGAAGCTTCGGGGAGACATCCCGTAGGCTTCCCGGAAAACCCGGGAGAGATGGGCGGTTGAGGCAAAGCCGCATTTGGCTGCGATATCTCCCAGCGGCAGCGTGGTGGTGAGAAGGAGCTGATGCACCTTAGCCAGCCGTACATTATACAGATATTCCAGAAAAGTGGCGCCTGTGGTTTCATGAAAGAGGCGGCAGAAATGATAGCGGCTTAAGTGGACCAGTTCGGCGGCGCCTTCCAGGGAAAGGTTTTCCTGATAATGCCTGTTAATGTAGTGGATCGCTTTTACGATTTCCGGCTGAATGCTTTTTCCCTCCAGAATATCAGGCAGTCCCGCTTTTTCCGTCAGCTCCGTCAGGAACATAAGAAGCTGGAAGATAGAGGAACACAGCAGCTTGCCTGCCAGAAATCCGGTTTTCCGGCGGAACTGCTCCGCTCTTTGAAAGCAGCCCAGAGCCTCCGCAGCCTGTTCCGGAGAAAGGTGCAGGACGCAGGATTCCAGCTTATCCAGAAGGAGCCTTGTTTCCCCTTCTGTCAGAAGGGTATAAAGAAAAGAAGCTGGAAGGTTGATGACATAACGTTCATAATAATCCGAACCGCGGCTTTCGGTATAATGAATTTCAAAGGGCTTTAAAATATACAGATCACCCGGACGTAGGGTGTAGCAGATATCGTTGAGAATCAGGGTACGCTCGCCGGCCATCTGCAGATAGAATTCATAGGTATCATGATAATGCTGTACCTTCATATCATTTCTTCCCGGATTCCGGACATATTCCACCAGAAATTCTTCATATGGGGTAAATGCGGTGTGAAGCATAGGGTTTCATAGCCTCCGTCGTTATCTGAAAAGCAGCGCGCCGTCCTTTCGCCGGAACAGCAAAGGAGCCGATGCCCTGTTATTTTTGTACTTCAGTCCTATTATAGACATATCGATAATAAATAGCAATATTTGAACGGTTTTGGATGCGGAAAAGCATTTTTTTTACGGTATTCTTATTTCTTGCGTGTTAGTATAGTGATATAAGAAATGCTGCGGAAAGCAGGCTGAAGGAGGAACAGTATGAGGTATGTAAACGGTAAAGCGGAGGATCTTAAGATTGCCTACATAGGGGGCGGTTCCCGCGGATGGGCTTGGGGGCTGATGAGTGATCTGGCTGCGGCGGATGACATGAGCGGAAGTGTTTATCTGTATGATATTGATCTGGAAGCCGCCAAAAGAAATGAAGTGATTGGAAATAAGGTAAAGGAACTTAAGGACTGCAAGTCTCCATGGGATTACAAGGCGGTGGAAACCATAGGGGAAGCCCTGCAGGGTGCGGATTTCGTGGTTATTTCCATCATTCCCGGCACCTTTGACGAAATGGAAAGCGATGTACACGCTCCGGAAAAATACGGCATTTACCAGTCGGTTGGGGATACAACAGGCCCCGGGGGGCTGATCCGGGCGCTGCGCGTGGTACCCATGTTTGAAGAAATTGCAGGCGCGATTAAAGAATACTGCCCTGAGGCCTGGGTTATTAATTATACCAATCCCATGACCGTATGTGTGAAGACGCTGTACCGTACCTTCCCGGAAATCAAGGCTTTTGGCTGCTGTCATGAGGTTTTCGGAACCCAGAAGCTTCTCGGAAAGGCACTGGAGGACATCCTGCAGATCAAAGATGCGCAGAGAGAAGATATCCGTGTCAATGTGGTGGGCGTCAATCATTTTACATGGCTGACTTCGGCGCAGTATAAGAATATCGATCTGTTCCCCGTATACCGGGAATTCGCCCTGAAATACAAGGATACAGGCTTCGGAGAGAAAACAGATGAAAACTGGATGAACAAGTTTTTCGATTCCCTGGAAATGGTGAAGCTGGATCTCTTCCTGAAATATGGAGCCATAGCGGCGGCGGGAGATCGTCATCTCGCGGAATTCTGTCCCGGCTCCTGGTATCTGAAGAACCCGGATACCGCTCATTCCTGGGGCTTTAAGCTCACTCCCGTGGCCTGGAGAAAAGAGGATCTGAAAAACCGCCTGGCAAGAAGCGAAAGACTTTACAAGGGCGAAGAGGAGATGGTCATTAACACGACGGGCGAAGAAGGCGTGCAGCAGATGCGTTCCCTGCTGGGCCTGCGTGATCTGGTTACCAATGTGAATATTCCGAACTATGGACAGATACCCAATCTGCCGCTGGGTGCGGTGGTGGAAACAAATGCCCATTTCTGCGCGGATTCCGTAAGGCCAGTTTTTGCAGGGGCGCTTCCGGAAAGTATCTATCCGCTGGTAAGCAGGGTCTGCGGCGTCCAGGAGCTGACGGTGGAAGCTGCCGTCACCAGAAATCTGGATCTGGCTTTCCAGGCCTTCTGCATGGATCCTAATATGGAAATCGGCCTGGATGAAGCAAAATGCCTCTTCGACACCATGGTGGATAACACCAAAGCCTACCTTACCATGTACGAAAGATAAGCTGCCCACGGCAAAATCATAGGAAAAAGTATTGGCATCCTGCCTGAAAAGCGATATACTTAACAACGAAAAACAAAGTATAGGACTGAAACTAGGAGGATGAAGATGAGTATAAGAATTGGTATCCTGGGATACGGCAATCTGGGCAGGGGTGTGGAATGTGCCATCAGGCAGAACCCGGATATGGAACTGGCGGCGGTCTTTACAAGGCGTGATCCGAAGACGGTATCCATTCAGACGGAGGGGGTTCCGGTCTGTAAAATAGAAGAGGCGTTTCACTGGAAGGATAAAATCGACGTGTTGATCCTCTGCGGCGGCAGCGCCACGGATTTACCCGTACAGACCCCGGAATTTGCAGGGTATTTCCATGTGATAGACAGTTTTGATACCCATGCGAAGATACCGGAGCATTTCGCCGCTGTGGATGCGGAAGCGAAAAAGAGCGGAAAAGTGGGAATCATATCCTGCGGCTGGGATCCGGGAATGTTTTCTCTGAACCGTCTGTATGCCAACGCCATCCTTCCTCAGGGAAAGGATTATACCTTCTGGGGGAAGGGCGTCAGCCAGGGGCATTCCGATGCTGTCCGCAGAATTGAAGGTGTGGCCGATGCCAGGCAGTATACCATCCCGGTGAAGGAAGCGCTGGACAGTGTCAGGGCGGGAGAGAATCCGGATCTGACGACCAGACAGAAGCATACGAGAGAATGCTTTGTGGTGCTTGAGGAAGGCGCGGATAAAGAGCGTATCGAAGAAGAAATCAAGACTATGCCGAATTATTTTGCCGACTATGACACCACGGTGCACTTTATCAGTGCAGAGGAAATGGAAAGGGATCACAGCGGCATTCCTCACGGCGGCTTTGTAATACGCAGCGGAAAAACCGGCTGGGAAGAGGAATACGGCAATGTGATTGAATACAGCCTGAAGCTGGATTCCAATCCCGCCTTTACCTCTTCTGTCCTCGTGGCTTTCGCCAGGGCGGCTTACCGTCTGGGACAGGAAGGCCAGAGCGGCTGCAGGACCGTATTTGATATCGCACCCTCCTATCTGAGCGCAAAAAGCCCGGAAGAGCTGCGCAGCACCATGCTGTAGGAGCTGAAACGGCGGAATGACAGATATATGGAAAAAAGAAGCAGCAGGGCTTTTCGGAGAATAAAATCTCCGGGAGGCCCTGTTTGCCTGTTTGGCGGCTGCCGCAGCACGGCGGGTCACCGGGCCTGCAGATCCGGTTGGGCAGGCGGGGCTTTTTGGGCCTGTCGGGAGCCCATCGGGCATAAAGGATCCAATCCCCGGTACTTCCCTGGGGAATTACCGTGACCTTCCTGCCGTTTACAGGGGAATCATACCAGCCGGTAAAACGATATCCCGGCCTTGGGGTGGGAGGAGTCAGATGGATATCCGGTGTGGTGACCATATAACTTTCCGGGTTCGTATGGCTGCTTCCTTCCAGATTTTCATACTGTATGGTATAGAGGGTGGGAACGAGCCAGATCTGGGTTCGGTCATCACTCAGCCGGACTTCCCATCCGTCGAAATCCTGGAGAGGCTTCCGGAAAGCTTGCGCATCACTGTCTGTCAGTATTGGATAGTCTGCGGTCCCTTCTCCCACCACAATGGGATTCCCTTCCGGGTTGGGGGAAACATATCCGGAATTATCCAGCTGAAGAATGGAACCGGAAGTGAGGGCGCCCTCCAGGAAAACGACGGCATCCCGATCCTCAATGTAAAAGCCGTTGGAGATATCCCTCTGCCCTTTTGTATAGAATTCCCCGTTATTATAAACTCCGGGTGCATGGGAAGAGGCGGTATTAAAACCGGTAAGCCCAAAGGCAGCGGCCTGCGTCATATAAACCTGGGAACCGATATCGTTATAAAGGCCGCCTCCCACAGCAGCCGTATTCAGGGAAATATCCCCGGCCTCCATATGGACAGTGCTTCCGCCATGGTTCCAGATCCCGCCGCCCTGCTTTCCGGCGGAGTTGGAGAGGATCCGTGCACCGTTCACATCAAGCACGGAATTCTCAGCCAGGCTGATGCCGCCGCCGTACTGAAGGGCTTTGTTATCTTGAATGCTGCTTCCCACATCCAGCGTTATATGACAGGGTACGGCGCATATCCCGCCGCCGTGTCCGCCGAAGTCACTTTCCTCCATCCCGGCCTGATTCCCGCGGATTTCTGCGGTACCGTCCAGAGTGAGCGAACCATTTTCCGTGTTACAGTAGATGCCGCCCCCATTGCCGATACGGGCAGTATTATCTGCCGTCAGAGTCTGGTTGACGAGACTGAGATTGTTGTCGGCCCCGCCTATCCATATCCCGCCGCCGCTGTTATTGAGCGCAGTATTTCCTGTGATTTGACAGTCATCCAATGTCGTGCTGAGAGTGCCGGAGCCGGATGCAATACGGAGCGCTCCGCCTTCATAACCCGCCTGGTTTCCTGTAAAGCTTACGGAATTGGCGGATACGGTACCAACGCCGCTTCCGTTGCTGTAATAAACAGCGCCTCCGCTGCTCCCGGCCTCATTACCGGTAAAACTGCTGTCTGTAAGCTGCAGCTGTCCGTTTCCATTCATTCCAAGCAGCAGGCCCCCGCCGTGGGAAGAGGCGTTGTTTCCCGTTACCTGGCATCCTTCCATCGTGAATGTGCAGGGAGAAGTACCGTTAAAAAGAGCGAGAGCCCCGCCCTGGGCGGAGGCTGTGTTATTCTCCAATTTACAGGAAGCAAAGGAAAGCAGGGCTTCCTGGCTGTCGGAACGGTTTTGCAGCCACAGTCCGCCGCCGCTGCCCGATGAACCGGAAACGGCGGAGTTCTGGCTCAGGGTGCAGTTGGCTGCCGTAAGAGCAAAGCCGGAATCGGAAAGCAGGTAGAGGGCGCCTCCGGTCCCGGCCTGGTTTTCCAGGATGGACGTATTGTCCAGGGTAATCCGGGCGGGGACGAAAACGGCTGCCATACATATGGCGCCGCCGTTATTGTCGGCCGTATTCCGGATGAGGGCTGCGTCCATGGAAATATCCAGAAGATCTTCTTCATTAGAACTGTAAAAATAGATGCCGCCGCCATGATGCGCCGTATTGGCCGTGATCAGGGCTTTGTCGGTAATTTTAAGAAGAGAAGAGATGCCGCCGCCGTTTCGGTAGCCGGAAAAGCAGATACCGCCGCCGGTGGAGGATGCGTGGTTATCCCGGATTACGGTTTCTTCTTCTATGGTAAGAAAGCTCCCATAGGATGCGGACAGGGAACGCAGGAAAAGACCTCCGCCGTTTGCGGCGTAATTATCTGTAAGGGAAGCCTGCCCGGTTATCGTTATTTTATCCCCGACGGATCCGGAGAACATGGCAGCTGCCCCTCCGGAGGTTTTGGAAACACAGTCCGTGATCAGGGAATCACCGTTCATTTCCAGATAATTGGGGAAGGAATCGCTTGCCTGCAGATAGACACCGCCTCCTTCCGCAGCAGAATAATTGCTGCGCAGAACGGAGGCGGCTTCAAGATAGAGGGAACCGCCGTTTACCCGTATCAGGGAACGGTTGGAGGTATCCTCCTCAGAATGGGCTTCTCTGTTTCCGTCCAGAAGGATGCTGTTCAGATGCAGAGAACCGCCGGAATCAATGCGGAACATATTATCGGTAAGGGAGGCTGCTTTGGTCAGTGTATAAATATCGGGGGAAAGACTGCTGAGAGTTATGTCACGTTGGACTTTCAGAACAGCCGTAACAGATATGTCCGCTGTCAGCTGAATGGAGGAATCGGTACCGGCAAGTGCGGAAGCCAGTTCTGTTTCATTGGAAACCTGAGCCATAAAATATCACCTTTTTCTGCTTAATAACTTATTATATGCCGGCCCGCATACAAAGGAGACAGATAAAGCGCCTGCAGACGGCAGACTGGCCGGTAAAGGACACGAAACACAGGGCACGTCTTTCCTGTAATAATAAAAAAGCAGGAAAATTACCGGAAGATGGAAAAAACATAGATTATATGCTAAAATAAAAAACATATCCGGCTGACAGCATATTCGGAAAATTAGTTTTCCGGCCTGACGGGGAGTCCCCGCCGGGAAGAACAGGCTGCGCGGACGCAGGTTTCCTGCGACCGCAAGCTGCTCCAAGGTACATCAGCACACTTCCGTGTGCACACCGCCTTCGGCTGTACATTTCCGCAGCTTACGGAATCGGTGTATTGTGTCGGCCGGATATCCATGCAACGCTGTACCAGGCTTCCGGGCCTCCGGCCCGGCAGCTTATTGCGCTGCTGCCGTCATACGTAAGTCAAATACCCCGCCGCAGGCAGGGAGGCGTCATATGCCTGTTTGGTTCACTGCCCGCGGGGATAAGAGATAAGATCGGTATCCGGAAAGGAATCCTGTTATGGGAAATTCACCGCTTTGGAAATATTGTACCAGGGAACAGTGCCAGGATTTTATCCTGTCTCTCCGGCTGATCCCCGGAGGAGAAAAAATGAGCCGGAAAAAACAGCTCTCCTGCCTGTATACACTCAGCAACAGGGGGAGCAGGAATTACCGCCGGGTGACAATAGATAAGAAAGACGGAGGCAGCCGGACGCTTCTTGTTCCCTGCGGCCTTCTGAAAGGGGTGCAGAGGAATATCCTGCATCATGTGCTGGATGAAAGACCGGTATCCTCGTGCGCCCAGGCGTATCGCAAGGGGACAGACATCCGCGGGAATGCATCCTGCCATCTGGGAAAGAAGCTGGTCCTGAAGCTGGATATCAGCCATTTTTTTGACAGCATCCTTTTTCCCCGGGTATACGGAGCCGCTTTTCCCGAAACCCTGTTTCCCCCGGCGGCAGCGATGCTTCTCACAAGCCTGTGCTGCTGCAATGAGAGACTGCCCCAGGGCTCGCCCGCATCCCCGGCCATTTCCAATCTGGTGATGCGCCCCTTTGACATATATATGGATGGCTGGTGCCGGGAACGGGGAATCGCTTATACCAGATACTGTGATGATATGACCTTTTCCGGTGATTTTGATGCCGCCGCGCTATGCAGCAAGGTAAGAAGTTATCTGGAAGCCATGGGTTTTACTTTGAATGAAAAAAAGACGAAGCTGCTTACCGGGGACGTACGTCAGTCGGTAACGGGTATCGTTGTGAATGATAAGCTTCAGGTTTCCCGGGAATACCGGAAAAAGCTGCGGCAGGAGGTCTATTACTGCAAAAAATACGGAATTGACGCGCATCTTGAGAGAGTGGAGGCGGACACGGGAATCCGTTGGGAGAAAGAGCGTTATATCTGTTCCGTGCAGGGAAGGCTTCGTTTTGTGCTGCAGGTGAACCCGCAGGATGATGAATTTGCGGGCTACTGCAGGGAATGGAAAGAGCTGTTTATGTAAAACAGAGGATATAAACGGAAAGGAGGGATCAGGAATGGCGGATAAAAAAAGAAAAACAGGTTCCGGACTGCTTTGTGTGACGCTCATCCTGGTCACTCTTTTTTCCGCGTTCTTCCTCATCCGTGAAGCGGGGCATGACTGCTCCGGAGGGAATTGCCCCATCTGTGCCTGCCTTCGTCAGGCGGAACAGAATCTGAAGCAGCTCGGTACGGGAATTCCAGCATGTGCGGCCGTAATTCCGGCTGTTTTTCTGTTTTCGCAGGTTTTGTCCGGTGCGCCGGACTGCCTTTATTGTGATACTCCCGTAAGCCGTAAGGTGAGACTGAATAATTGAGAAAACCTCCTTTGAGGAGCGTATGCTTACCTTTCTCAGGAAAGGAACAGGCACTCCTGTATTTTTGTACTGTAAAACAGAATAAACGGAGGTTTTTATAATGAGGATAAAAAGAGGTATCTGTCTGTCCCTTTGCGCTTTTTTCATCTGCGCCGCAGCAGGCTGCGGAAAGGAGGAAGAGTCACCGGAAGTGTTCTTATCGCAGGAGCCGTCTGCGCAGCAGGAGGAAACGGAATGGAATGCTGCACAGATCAATGCGGACATGGATGCGGATGTGCTGAACACGGCTCCCGCTGAGACTGCGGCGGGGAATGGTGTATCCGGCAAAGACGCGGTGGACGTGGATCTGACGCAGCTGAGCAGTACCATGGTATATTCGGAAGTTTATAATATGATGGTTTACCCCGAACAATATGTGGGGAAAAAGATTAAAATGGAAGGGCAGATGTCTGTTTATGAAAGCCCGGATCAGGAAGGCAAACACTATTTTACCGTAATCATAGCGGATGCAACGGCATGCTGCCAGCTGGGAATCGAGTTTATCCTGAAAAACGGTTCCGAAGATCCTGCGGATTATCCGGAGGCCGGGACGGAGGTTTGTGTGGCAGGGGAATTCCAGCTGTATGACGAGGACGGAGAAACGTACTGCCATTTGGTTTCATCGGATATCCTGGAATAGGGGCCGGGGTCTTTTTTCCCGGTATCCGGCTTTATGTATGCGCCTGAACGCGCAGATAGGGGGAAAAATGTATAGTCTGCTGCTTGTTGATGATGAAAGACTGGAACTGGAAACGCTCAGAGATTATATTGCCTGGGATGAGCTTGGTTTTGACCGGGTTTATACGGCGAGGGGCGGAAGAGACGGTTATGATAAGGCATTGAGGCTGAAGCCCGATGTTATGATCACGGACATTCATATGCCGGTTATGAACGGTATCGAACTGGCGAAGCAGCTGTATGCGGACGGATGCACCACTAAGGTCATTTTTCTCACAGGCTATGATGAATTTGAATATGCCAAGGCGGCCCTTCAGGTGGAGGCCGTGGATTATATATTGAAGCCTTTTTCCTTTGAAAAGATACGGAAGGCGGCAGAGCGTGTCAGGGAGCTTCTGCATAAGGAGGAACTTCTTAAAATGTCCGTCAGAGTATATGGGAAAAAGCTTCTGTGCAGGGTGATTGACAATGACGGGGAAACCGGAAGAGAGGCATGCAGGCAGTTCCTGGATGTCTGTGAATGGGATAAGGAAGAGTGGTTCGGCCTGATTACCACAACCGCCGGATTGGACGACACGGTGATAGAACAGGTGGAAAACAGCCTGTCTGAAGTGGTGTATTCCATCCGGGGGGGGGGTAAAAGGTGTACCTATTTTCTGGTCCGTTACTTTGTGGATTACAGGGAATCCGCGGAGCGTATATGCGCCAGGCTGGAGCAGCTGGGCCTGCATGCCGCCGTGGTTTTCTATCCGGAGAAGCTTTCGGTTGAACAGCTTTATGGTACGGTCAGATATTTGGAAGGTTTGCAGGAGTTTCTTTTTTATGTGCCGGGGGGCACTGTAATCAGTTCCGAGGAACTGAAGCAGGAAATCCCGCTTACGGAGGGGGAGGAAGAAAACAGGGAGATATACGGCCGGATACTGAGAGAGATGAAGGAACTCCTTCATATCCAGTGTCCGGAAAAGAAAGCGGATAAGCTGGAAACGTATTTACTGGAATATTGGGATCAACTGAATAAGGAGCCGAGAAAATGTTTTTATGTCCTGGAGGAAATGAGTTTCTTCCTGTCGGAGCTTTATGATGCCTGCGCGGCACGGAAAAAGGATGCGGATTTTCCGGGCAAAGCGGAACTGAGGAACGACATTTACCGCGCGGTGAATGCAGAAGCGCTCAGGAAGCTCTGCCTGGAATTCGGCCTGACCGGCATCAGAAGGCTGAGTGACAGGAAACAGGAGGAGAACCGGCGGGGAGAGTACGTGGTGAGCAGCGTGAAGCAGTTTGTGGAGGCCCACTATGGAGACTCCATCTGTCTGGAGGAACTGGCAGCAGATATCGGACTGAGCCCTAACTACGTAAGAAGCCTTTTTAAGGAGAGTGAAGGGATCACGATAAATGACTGGATAGTGGAATTCCGGATGGGTAAGGCGTGCGAACTTCTCAGAGACAGAAGGCTGAAGGTAAAAGAAATCAGCCGGATGGTGGGATATGAAAACAGTTCTTATTTCTGTTCAGTGTTTGCCAGACGTTTCGGGGCGTCTCCCAACGAGTACCGGGGAGAAATACTGGGCTGAGCCAAAGAGGCTGTTTCATGTCCATATCTTTAGAAGATACGGAGGAAACAGCCGCTTTTTTGTCGGACATGGGGATGGCCCGCAGAACGCGCCATCCGGCGGTTATCCGGGGAAAACACCCGGAGGAGGGGAGGACAAGGGATATGCGCAGTATCAAGAGGGCTTTAAAAAATATTTCTCTGCAGTGGAAATTTTTCTTCGGGTTTCTGATTACCTCCATGGTGCCGATCGTCGGCTTCGGCGCCTATGCCTATATGAATACGGAAAATATACTTCTGGAGCAGAGCTACAGCAATATGGAGGAAAACCTTGCCAGGGCCAGCAATAACATGGACATGGTCCTGGAGGGCTATGAAAATGCGTCCTCGCTTATTTTTATGAACAAGCAGGTCCAGGATTTGATTTCCGTGGATTTTACCAATTATGGCTATGAGGATCTGTATTATTATCTGAAAAGCTACTTCGGTACGATGATGGCGATCAATTCGGATGTGAATACCTTTTCCATATATACGACCAACCAGACGATTGCCCAGGATTATTATTTTATCTATAAGGTGGATGAGGAAATCGAGCAGGAAGGCTGGTACAAAAGGGCGAGGGAAGAAAACGGAAAGCCCGTATTTATGAGGGGAGGCATAAACAAAGACGGCAAATATGTATTTTATCTGGTGCGTTCCCTGGATTATTACAGCTATGGGAGCCTTCGGAATGTCCTGCGGATGGAGATCGATGACAGGCATCTTCTCGGGATTATTTCCGAGGTGTCCGGTGATGATGAAATGATAATTCTGGATGATGAAAATTATGTGGTATCCAGTACGGACAAGACTCTCATGGGGTGCTCCGTCTATGACATACTGGACGGCTATGAAGGAGAAATAGGGAACAACAAACGGGATACAGCGGTATATGACGGCAAGGAAATGCTGGTCAGCTCCGTCACAAGTCCCCAGGGCTGGAAAATTCTTTCGCTTGTTTCCGTTCCGATGCTGGAAATGAATATCAGGACCTCCGTAAAAAATGTCATATTATTTGCTCTTCTGGCTGTCATAATGTCCGTTGTTTTTTCCGCCGTCATCTCCATTCTCATTACCCGGAGAATCAAGGAGCTGACTAAATCCGTTGAAAAGATGAAGGACGGGGTGTTCGGGGAAAGAATAGAAGACGGCGGACGGGATGAAATCGGGATACTGGCGGAGGTCTTTTCCGATATGAGCTTTATGGTGAAGCATCTCATCAAGGATATTTATGAAAAAGAGCTGATCCGGAAGGCGGCAGAGCTGAACCTGCTGCAGGAACAGATTAATCCCCATTTCCTTTATAACGTCTTATCCTCCATATCCTCTATGGCCATGCGCAGCGGAAACACGGAAATAATGGATATGGTGGAACACCTGGCCCTGTTTTACCGGATTTCCCTGAACAAAGGGAAAAATATTCTCAGTGTGAGGGAAGAGGTGAACCTCCTTGAGAATTATCTTCAGCTGCAGAAGGTACGATTCGGAGAGGCTATTCAGGTCGCCTATGATCTGGATGAAGAGCTGATGGACTGCCGGATCATTAAGCTTATCCTTCAGCCTCTTGTGGAAAATGCCATACATCATGCCATGAAGGATGAGACTGCGATTTTGCATATCGGAATTACCCTGCGGCGGGAACAGGATCATATGCTGTTTATCATTACCGACGACGGCGTGGGTATGGAGGCGGAAACCGTAGAGGAAATCAATACGGAAATCCGTAATGCGGTGAGGGGCTTTGGCCTGAAAAACGTGTCTATCCGGATTCAGCTTCAGTACGGGCAGGCCTATGGGGTAAAAGTATACAGCAAGGAGGGGGAAGGAACACAAATTTATATCAAACTGCCGATTATCAGAGAGCAGAAGGATTTGCAATTGTAATATTTTTATATAAATTGTTGAATGTTGATATAAAAATCCCTCTTTATTTCTATAAATGTACAATATTTATATAAACTGTAAAATTTTAATATGTATAAGAGGTAAAAATTGACTTATTATATGCATGTAAAAGTTATTAAGTATACATATTATACAGAGAAGGAGAGGGTACTATGAAAAAGGCTATAGCAATGTTTTTGACCCTGGCAATGGGAGTTACCATGCTTGCCGGCTGCGGCAACAGCAGCAGTACAACAGCCGGGGGAGGGGAAACACCGGCGGCAGGCACTGCCGAATCGGCAGCAGACAGCGGGGAAACACCAACACTCACTTTTTTTGACAAAAACTCGGGCTCCAAGCAGTTTGACGACCCTGTTGCCCTGGAACTGATGAAACGCACCGGAATTAATATCGAGGTGGTAAATCCTACGGGAGACCCCGCAGAAAAGCTGGCGCTGATGCTTGCAGGAAAGGATTACCCGGATATCGTCCTGATGGACAGAGGAAGCGATATTGTAAATAAATACATCGAGGCGGGGGCACTGGTAAATCTGACGGATTATCTGGATCAAATGCCCAATGTGACGGAAATGTACGGCGATACACTGAAGAAAACGAGATGGACTGACGGGCAGAATTATTATTTGTCCAACTGGTATGGAATGGATCCCGACCCGGTAAACGGATTTATCCTCAGATATGATATCATGTGTGAGCTGGTGGGAAAGGACAGGGCGGACAGCGATGAGCCTTTCACTACTTCTGAGATGATGGATATATTCCGGCAGTACAAAGAAAAATATCCGGAGGTTGACGGAAAAGAAACCTTTGCCCTTACCCTGGCGGATGAGCAGGACAGCAAGAACGCAATCCTCGGCATGTACGGTATGAAAACTTACTATGAGAAGGATGGACAGCTTTACTGGGATATCAGGGATCCCAGATATCTGGAAGCCATGCATTTCATCAACGGCGTGCATCAGGAAGGCCTTCTGGAAAAGGAATGGGTGTCCAATAACGATGAGCTGTTCAACCAGAAGCTGGCAACGGGAAATATCTTAGGCTATATGGGAGCCTATTGGAATGCATGGACAGCCAATTCCAGCCTGACCTCCACGGTCGGAGAGGATGCAAACTATCTGGCATATAAGGTGGTTCCGGACGGATACGACGCAGACAAGACGACACTGGGCGGACGTTCTTCTTTAGGCTGGGATGCCATTGCCGTAACCAACAACTGCAAGAACCTGGATGCCGCCCTGAAGTTCATTGATTACTGTGCGAGCCAGGAAGGCCAGGATCTGCTGTTATGGGGAATTGAAGGGAAGGACTGGACAAAAGACGGCGATACCTATGTTCCCAATGAGGAGGTACTGGACGGCCTGCAGAATAATCTGGAAAAAACAAGAGAAGAGACAGGTATTACCAGGTGGACATGGTTTGTAAGAAATGCCTCCACTCATAAGGACGGCTCTCCCTGCCGTATGCAGATGTCCAGAAAAGATATTACCGCAACCTGGGCGGAAAAGAATCTGACAAATACCTACTGGGATACCGCTGAATTTGACAACCTGATTCCTACGGGAAATGATCCTGTCGCCCTGAAAGCCCAGAAGGTACAGGATATTATCAAGCAGGCATACCCCAAGATGATCAATGCGGCATCGGATGAAGAGCTGGATAAGATTTATAACCAGATGATAGCGGACTGTGACGCGGCGGGCATGGAAGAGGTAGAAGCGAAAATCAATGAAAATTACCAGGCGCGTATGGCTATATGGAATGCGGAAAACTAGAAGGGCGCGTAAACTGAACAAAGAGAACAACAGGAAACGCGGTTTATAAAAACCGCGTTTCTTAAAAAAGGGGGTAACAATATGGCGAAAAGCGCTGCGGTAAAGCCGCCGAAAAAACCGCTGAAGAACAGGCTGTGGGATCAGCGGTATCTGTTTCTGCTGATGCTTCCGGCTGTTGTCTGGGTGGTGTTTATATGTTATGCGCCGATGACCGGCCTGTACATGGCATTCACCAATTATTCGCCCACAACGGAAGGCTACTTCCATGATCTGCTGGGAGCGCCGTTTGTGGGGCTGGACTGGTTTGAATATTTCTTTCAGAATGACTTTGTTATGATAATGCGCAATACGCTGGCTACCAGCCTTCTGACGCTGCTCTTTTCTTTCCCTGCGCCCATTCTTATAGCGATTTTCCTGAATGAGGTGCGCAGCATGCGTATGAAGAAATTTGTGCAGACCGCATCCTACCTTCCCTATTTTATTTCCTGGGTTATTGCGGCGAACATTTTCCTCACCTTTCTTTCCGGAGACGGTGTGGTAAATGATATTCTTCAGTTCTTTCATTTTACGGACGAGGATATCCTGTTTTTCCAGAAGGGCCCCTATTTCTGGTGGATTATAGCGATAGCCAATACCTGGAAGGTTATGGGCTATAATGCGATCATCTATCTGGCTGCCATTTCAGGAATTGATCAGGAACAGTATGAGGCGGCGGAGGTGGACGGTGCCAACCGGGTGCAGAGGATTCTGCATATCACCCTTCCGGCAATCCGGCCTACTATCTGTATCCTGCTTATCCTGGCTGTGGGAGGTATCCTGAATACCGGCTTTGAACAGCAGCTCCTGATGCAGAATGACTCCATACTGAACTATTCGGACGTACTTGATACCTATGCATACCGCTATGGTATGAAAAACGGAATGTATTCCTATGGTACCGCCGTTGGATTGTTCAAGTCCATTGTGTCCTTTATCCTGGTGCTGAGTGCCAACGGGATTACCAAGAAACTGAATGATTCGGCACTGTTTTAAGGGGAGGATAAGCATGCGGAAAACAAAAATCGGAAATAAAAGCAAAGAAGACTGGATACTGGATATTCTTAAAGTTATTGTACTGTCCATTGTTACTATTATAACGGTATATCCGTTCTGGAACATTTTCATTATATCCATTAATGATGCGACGGACGCCATACGCGGGGGGCTGTATTTCCTTCCCAGGAAGCTGAGCTTCTCCAGTTATCTTGAGATACTCACCAAAAAGACCTTTCTGTCATCCATCAAAGTAAGTGTGGCAAGGACGGTGATTGGTACGCCCATAGCGGTGCTGGTAACCTCCATGCTCGCCTATGCGCTGTCCAGAAGAGATCTGGTAGGGCGGAAATTCTGGAACCTGCTGTTTATTTTTACCATGTATTTCGGCGGCGGCCTGGTTCCCTATTATATGGTTTTAAAGGGAATCCACATGCTGAATACGTTCTGGGTATTTATTTTCCCGCTGATGATGAGCGTATATAACATGATTCTGGTCCGTTCCTATGTGGAATCCATGCCGGAATCCCTGTTTGAAGCTGCCAAAATAGACGGGGCGACGGATCTGACCGTATTTTTCCGGCTGGTCCTGCCTTTGTCAAAACCTATTCTGATGACTATCGGGCTGTTTGTCGCGGTAAACCAGTGGAATTCCTGGTTTGATGCATATCTGTATACCTCCGCGCAGAGCCTGAAGCCCATGCAGTCCGTCCTGGTGGAAATCCTGAACCAGTATCAGACCGGCGGAAGCGTATCCCAGCAGATGTCAAATGCCAAATCCGGTATGACGGTAACTCCGGACAGCATCCGTATGGCGGCTACTATGGTGGCAACCATACCGATTATCATGGTTTATCCGTTTATTCAGAAATACTTTGTCAAGGGAATCATGCTGGGGGCGGTCAAGGCCTGATTCAGCATTCCTGCCGGCGGAGAAGTTTGGGTTTAATGGGGGTTAATTATGGCTTATAATATAGGAAATGAAAAAATTCGTATTCTCCTGAATCAGGAGGACGGTACCTTTTGTGCAGAGCTGGCAGGGGGAAGGCTTCTGCATATGTGTACCGAGGTAAGGCTGAAGGACGGGAGGCTTGTACGTTCAACGGACTTATGGAGACATGAGGTGTCGGAATCGGAAGGGGAGGAACTGCCGGGAGCCTGCCGGAAGGCGTTTTTTATCCATACAGGGGATCAGGACTGGAAACTGGTGCAGGAGTTCTGTATCTACGAGGATTATTTTACGGCTTCCACCGCATTCTGCAGCGGCAGTGAGGCGGAGACAAATTATATTGCGCCGTTCTGCCCTGCGGGGGAAGAGGGAGAGGTGATTCTCGGAGACGGGCCTTTACGGTTTCTCAGCGCACCCTTTGATAATGACAAATGGGCTAAGTTTGTGGAATATCCGGTCGCGTATTCCCGTATGTCCTATGAGTTCACGGTACTGCATGAGGAAAACTCTGAGGGAGGGCTTGTGCTGGGGTCGGTGGATCATGATCACTGGAAAACGGGATTTACGGCAGCTGTTAATGAAAGCAGCGGGAAAACGGAAATCACTGCGGTATGCGGTACGGCCACAGAAGATACCAGGGATCTGAACGGCATCAGACATGGATATCTGCGGGGAACAGAAATTAAAAGCGCCCGCATTTTCGCAGGCAGTTTTGACTCCTGGCAGGAGGGTTTGAAGCTTTACGGCAGGTGCAATGCGGCCATCCGGCCTGCGCTTTCGTGGAAAGGGCCGGTTCCTTTCGGATGGAACAGCTATGCGGCGCTGATGCCCTTGATTTCTTATGAAAAATATAAAGAAGCCAGCGACTTCATGAAGAGCATCCAGGATACGTTCCACGATGCGGAAGGCATGCAGTATATTGACTACGATGCAGGCTGGGAACGGTTTACCAACCGGATGAAGGATACGGTGGAATATGCGGAGGCGAACAATCAGAAGCCGGGAGCCTATTTCAGCCCCTTTATCGTTTTGGAGCCCTGGTTTGAAAAAGAGGTGCCGGGAACGGGAGGCAACTACCTGTACCGCGATTTGCTGTTAAGGGATGAAAAAGGGGAAATACTGCCGCCTGTAGACGGCCTGTACTCCCTGGACGCCACACATCCCGGCGTACTGGAATATATGGAATATGTGACCGGAAAGCTGATACAATGGGGGTATAAACTGGTAAAGACAGATTTTGTGGGCCATGGCTGCCGGGAGGGTGTTTTCTATAATAAGGATATCACTACCGGTGTGGAGGCTTATAATTATGGGATGAGCCATTTTGTACGCTGCCTGTCGGAGGAAAGAGCCGGTTATCCCATCCTCATCAGCCTTTCCATCGCGCCGATCATGCCCCATGGCTACGGGCATGCCAGGAGGATTTCCTGTGATTCCTTCGGAAGCCTGGATCAGTCGGCCTATCTGAATAACTGCATCACCTATCTGTGGTGGATGAATGACTGTCTGTACCGTTTTAATGACCCGGATCATATCGTGACTTATAAAACCTATGATAAGCATTCCACCACATTGGAGGAAGGGATTACCCGTTATAATACGGGAGTCATCTGCGGCGGGCTGATGCTTGCCAGTGATGATTACGGGATTCCGGAAGCCTGCCGGCGTTCCCGTCTGGTGCTCACGAATGAGGAAGTCAATGAGGCGGCCGCGAAAGGAGGAGCCTTCCGTCCGGTTTCCGGTGCCAGGGGTGAATCCGCGGCGGATGTGTTCATGAGACCGGAGGAAGACGGGATTCTGCTCGGAGTCTTTAATTACAGTCTGTCGGAGGAACGGCATATGGATATTCCCGTGGAGAAGCTGGGGCTTTCGGCGGAAGAATGCTATATGGTGAGGGATCTGTGGAGCAAGCGGGAAACGGAAGTCCGGGACGGTCATATACATGTGAGCCTGATACCTGCGCAGTCTGCGATACTGCGTGTCAAAAAAGGGAAGAATGGAAACTGAAAAGAATACACCTGCATGAGCGGGGGATGGGAGTGAATATGAACATAGATTGGGGCGGTTTACAATTAAATGAAGAGACAGGGTGCTTTTCCATCTGTTTTTCTGGAGGGGAATTTAAGAATCTGCATGCACAGGTCAGGCTGCAGGATGGCACCTGTCTGAAAACAACGGACATGAAGCAGCATACGAAGAGGGTCAGCGAGGAAAAAACAGAGATCGGCGGCTGCCGCAGGGAAGAATTCATTCATGAGGACGGAGGCCGGATAAGGCTGATTCAGCAGTTTGATGTGTATGCGGATTACATAACCATCCGTCTGCTGGCGGAAGGTGAAGATGTGCTCAGCACCAATTGCATGACTCCGCTGTACGGCTGTGGGGAGGAACCGGTGCTTGTGATGAAGGAAAAAGATATCCGTTTTCTTTCAGTGCCCTTTGACAACGACAAATGGGCGAAGTTCGTGGACTATCCGGTGAAATATTCCAGGATGTCCTATGAATTCACAGTAGTTCATCCGGAGAAGGGAAATGCAGGACTGGTCATGGGATCCGTGGATCATGACTGCTGGAAGACCGGTTTTCAGGCGGCAGCGGACAAGGATGGCAGCATTGTGGAATTCCGGGGGATTTCCGGCGTGGCTACGGAGGATACCAGGGATTTGGACGGTGCGGAGCATGGCTGGCTGAGCGGGACACAGGTGTGCAGCTCCCGTATTTTCCTGGGCTGGTTTGAGGATACCCGGGATGGGCTGCAGGCCTTCGGAAAAGCCAACGCCGCGGTGAAACCGGCGCTGCCCTGGGAAGGCCCCGTGATTTTCGGCTGGAACAGCTGGGCGGCACTTATGGGAAAGGTGACCTTTGAAAAATACAAAGAAGCCTGTGATTTCATGAAATCCATCAAGGATACCTATCAGGGCTCGGATGGAAAACAGTATGTGAATTATGATGCGGCCTGGGGTCGCTTTACCAATAAAATGAGGGATTCCGTAGCCTATGCGGAGGCGAACGGGCAGGAGCCCGGAACGTATTACAGCCCGTTTATTACCCATGAACATCAGTTTAAGCAGGAAGTGCCCGGGACCAATGGAAATTATCTGTTTGAGGATCTGCTGCTTCGGGATAAGGACGGGAAGATCCTGCCTCAGATTGACGGTCTGTATTCCCTGGATCCTACCCATCCAGGCACGATGGATTATATTTCCTATGAGACGGATAATATTATCAAATGGGGATTCCGGAGTGTGAAGACGGACTTTGTCGGACATGGCTGCCGGGAAGGCATATTTTATAATAAGGATATCACCACAGGCGTTCAGGCATTTAACTTCGGAATGAGTCATTTTGTGGAATGCCTGTCCGAAAAGAGAGCAGGCTACCCGATTTTTATAAGCCTTTCCATTGCACCGATCATGCCTCACGGCTACGGGCATGCCAGAAGGATTTCCTGTGATGCGTTCGGGAGCCTGGATCAATCGGCTTATCTGAATAACTGCATCACCTATCTGTGGTGGATGAATGACTGCCTGTACCGCTTTAATGATCCGGATCACATCGTGACCTATAAGACCTATGATAAGCATTCCACCACTTTGGAGGAAGGAAGGACCAGATATCATACAGGTGTGATTTGCGGAAGCCTGATGCTTACCAGCGATGATTACGGGATCCCGGAGGCCAGGGAACGGGCCAGGGAAGTGCTGACCAATGAAGAAATCAATGCAGTTGCCAGAAAAGGAGAAAGCTTCCGGCCTGTTTCGGGTGCGCAGGGAGAGTTCGCTGCGGATGTTTTCGCCAGGAAGGATGAGGATGCTGTTGTGGTGGCTGCGTTCAATTACAGTCTTTCCGATGAGCGTCAGGTAGTGATACCGGTGGAAGAGATCGGGCTGGAGAAGGGGCAGCGCTGTAAGGTGAAGGATCTGTGGACGAAGAAGGTGACGGAATGCGAGGATGGGTATGTGCGGATTAAGCTTATTCCGGCACAATCTGTAATGATTAAGGTTTATTCTTAAGGGCGTTGTTGTCCGGCGGGAGGGCGACAGGAGGTACATCACAGGGGACTCCCTTCGCATTGGGGTATCCGCCTGCTCCCCTCCTTCCCTCTCCTCCGTCTCTGGCCGCGTGCCTTATATCTCTCCA
>ENA-UOJP01000482-UOJP01000482.1-human-gut-metagenome-genome-assembly--contig:-C102-NODE-482-length-75288-cov-45.914107_pt1 | contig 75288 bp, 79 predicted proteins | sample MGYA00242353_ERZ723900 | MGnify/ENA metagenome assembly ERZ723900 | reverse complement strand
ACTACAATAAAAAAGCAACGTCTATTCATTATTATTTTGGCAATGCTGTACTAGGTTAAGCCGGTCCGAATCCCTGAGATTCCCCACCAGGCTCCGTATCAGCTCCTTTGCCGTATCAAGCGGATACCCGAACATGGAACCCGACACATCCGGGACAAATATGTATTCCCGGGGAGGTATCGCCTCCGCTCTGACGCGCTCCGGCGGCTGCACCATCAGCATAAAGAAATTTTCCTTTTCCCCGGTGCGCAGCATGAGGCCGCAGTTTATCTCCTGTCCGGTGAGCCTGTAATCCAGGATAAAGTCGCGGTTCCCTGCAAAATCACCGGAATCAGAGAGGGTCACACGGGCCTCGGAGGCGCTTTTTCCCTCGCTTGCGGCCTCCTCAAATTCAGCTTTGGCATCTTCCTTTTCTTTGATTTTTGCCGTGATTACTTCGTCGCCGATTTTCACGCTCCAGTCTGACTAGAACCGCTTATCAAGCTGATGACTTCTGCATTATGTGTTGACGCAGAAATTATCGGCTTTTTTGTGCTCTGTTAGGAGGAAAAGAATATGCTGATTAGTATTGCTTTTATGCTGATGCTGGGAATGTTTTTGGGATGGGTATGCAGGAAGCTGCGTCTGCCCGGCCTTATGGGGATGATTTTTACGGGGATTCTTCTGGGACCCTATGCCCTGAATCTGATTGATGTGACCATACTGAATATATCATCGGAGCTGAGGCGGATTGCCCTTATCATTATATTGATGAGGGCAGGGATTTCCCTGGACTTAAATGACTTGAAGAAGGTGGGACGGCCGGCCGTGCTCATGTGCTTTCTTCCGGCTTGCTTTGAGATATTGGGGATGGTCCTCAGGGGAGAATATTGGAAAGGAGCTGGGGATAAGATAGAGTCAGGCAATGTGGGGCTGAACGAGGACGCCTTCTTCCTGAAGGAATTGGCGGAGGAGGCAGCCCTTATCGTCAAACCGGATATGGACAGCAGAGTGGGATGCTTCGGGTTTGTGGCGGAGGACGGCGGAATCGGCATGGCGCCGGAATTTCTGGAAAAACTGTTCATGCTCTTTGAACGGGCCTGTCCGGGACCATTCGGAATAAAAGTGCGGATTAAAAGTTTGTTAAAGTATGGGTCACCCCCTTGTGTAATTCAGGCTTATCCAATATAATAGGCCGTAAACAGAGTTACATGAGGAGAAGACGGATTCCATGGACGGCGAATTCGGCGGCACTGCCCCGAAGCATAGACATTCGATACAATATACCACATAAGTGGGATGAGGCATGGCTTGCGCACAATTGGGTGCAGGCCGTGTCTTTTTGTTTTTTACCGGCATACCAATAAAAGGGTGCGCCGGCCATGGATGTTATACCTGTCCGGACAGAAAGGAAGAAAAAATGAAGACCGAAGCGAGAAGAATATTTATCATTAACTGTATGTATTTTACAATCCTGCTGCTGGCAGCCTTTGTCCTGCTGAAATACGGGCTGCCCATGGTGGCTCCCTTTGTCACCGCGTTCGTGATTGCGTATCTGTTAAGGAGGCCAATCTGTTTTGCGTCAGGCCGTCTGCACATAAACAGGAGGGTTATGGCTATACTTATGGTGCTTCTGTTCTACAGTGTGGCGGGGCTGCTGTTTACCCTCCTCTGCGTCAAGATATTTTCTAACGGGAAATTGCTGGTGGCGAGCCTGCCCTCGGTTTACGCCAATTACGTGGAGCCGGTATTTACCGGAATTTTCAGCGGCATAGAACAGTCCCTTCTGCGCATGGATCCGTCTCTCCTTGGAACCTTAGAGGAGCTGGAAGGGCATTTTGTCCAGTCCGCGGGACAGATGGTATCAGGAATCTCCATGGAAGTCATGGGCGGGCTTTCCGGCTTCGCCTCATCTCTTCCCGGTATGTTTATCAATCTGCTGCTCATGGTCATTACCACCTTTTTCATTGCGGCTGATTATGAACTGCTGACCGGATTCTGCCTGCGCCAGCTGGGGGAACGGCCAAAGGAGGTTTTTATGGAGATACAGTCCTATGTGGCGGGCACCCTTTTTGTGTGCATACGCTCCTATGCCCTGATCATGACCATTACCTTTGTGGAACTGTCCATCGGCCTGACCCTGATTGGGGTTAAAATCGTGGGCAGCCAGATTGGCCTTCACCCGGTAGTGACGCTGGTGAGCATGTTTGTGGGAGCACAGCTTCTGGGTGTACTGGGATTGTTTGGATTCCCCATTGGCCTGTCCCTGCTGCGCTACCTGAACGAGACAGGGGCTATCCGGCTGTTTAAGACCGCGTGAGGAGAATCGTAGCAGATATTCCATGAGGAAACAGATTTCCTTCCATCACATATTGCATCCCTGCCCTTATGCTTGGTATAATGGTAAAGATAAGCGGGGGAGGAAGGAAAGAATCGGTTATGACTGAGAAAGAACGGATGTTGTCAGAGAAGCTTTATATTCCACAGGATGAGGAGCTTGCGGCGGACTGCGCCAGATCCCGGCGGCTGGTTCGGCTGATTAATGGGACCACGGAAGAACAGGCGGAGTACAGGGTGCAGCTTTTTAAGGAGCTGTTTGCCAGGACAGGTGAAAATTTATGGGTGGAACCGCCCTTTCGCTGTGACTACGGCTGCCATATTTCTGTGGGTGAAAATTTCTACGCTAATTTTGACTGCATTATTTTGGATGTATGCGATGTGACCATCGGGGATAATGTGTTTCTTGCCCCCAGGGTGTGCATCTTTACCGCGGGCCATCCCATCGACGCCGGGGTACGCCGCAGGCAGCTGGAATACGGAAAGAAGGTAGTGATTGGGAATGATGTATGGGTGGGAGGAAATACTGTCATCAATCCCGGAGTCACCATTGGGGACAATGTGATTATTGGTTCGGGGTCCGTGGTTACGAAGGACATTCCATCCGGCGTCATTGCGGCCGGTAATCCCTGCCGTGTCCTCCGTCCTGTCACAGAGGAGGATACCGGGTACTGGGAGGAGCTTGAAAGAGAATATCGGAGAAGCAGAGGAGAGTAAGGCATGGAACAGGAAGAACGAAAGCACCAGCGCCGTGTGCGGTACAGGGGAACCCATCCCAAACGTTACGAGGAAAAATACAAGGAGCTCCAGCCGGAAAAGTACCCGGAAACCGTGGCAAAGGTCATCCAGAAGGGAAGTACCCCGGTGGGTATGCATATCCCTATCATGGTAAATGAGATACTGGATTTTCTACAGATACAGCCGGGTCAGACCGGCCTGGACGCCACTCTGGGATATGGGGGCCATACCGGCAGGATGCTGGAGCGCCTGGAGTCAAAGGGGCATATCTACGCTCTGGATGTGGATTCCATCGAGATGGAAAAGACCAGGAAGCGGCTTGAAAATAAGGGCTATGGGCCGGAGATACTTACCATCCGGAAGCTGAACTTTGCCAATATAGACCAGATAGTCCGGGAATCGGGGCCCCTGGATTTTGTGCTGGCGGATTTGGGCGTGTCATCCATGCAGATTGATAATCCGTCCAGAGGTTTTTCGTTTAAGAAAGAAGGGCCTCTGGATCTGCGTCTGGACCCGCTTAAAGGGGAGCCTGCATCTGAGCGGCTTAAAGGTCTGACCCGGGAGGAATTAACAGGCATGCTCATAGAGAATTCCGACGAACCCTATGCGGAGAAGATTGCCCGCGCGGTTATGGGTGAAATCAAGCGGGGAAGGGAGGTTGCCACAACCACTAGGCTATATGAGATGATAGACAGGGCACTGGCGTTTATTCCGGAGGAAGAACGGAAGGAGGCAGTGAAGAAGTCCTGCCAGAGAACATTCCAGGCTCTGCGCATTGATGTGAACAGCGAGTTTGAGGTGTTGTATGAATTCCTGGACAAGCTTCCGGGCGTATTAAAGCCGGGAGGACGGGCAGCTATCCTGACCTTCCATTCCGGAGAGGACAGGATCGTGAAGAAATCATTTAAGGAAATGTACAGGGCGGGGCTTTACAGCCAGGTTGCCACGGATGTGATCCGCCCTACGGCAGAGGAGCGCAGGATGAACAGCCGCGCTCATTCCACGAAAATGCGGTGGGCCGTTAAGGCGTGACATAGCACGAATGCAGGGAGGTATCATAATGAAAGCATTATTTATAGGGGGAACAGGAACCATCAGCACGGCCGTGACAGAGCTGGCCAGGGAGAGAGGCTGGGAGGTTGCCCTTCTCAACCGGGGCTCCAAACCGGTGCCGGAGGGAATGGAATCCATTGTTGCGGACATTCACGACGAGGAAGCGGTGGCCCGCATAGTGGAGGGCAGGACATATGACGTGGTGGCCCAGTTCATTGCGTATGGGGCGGAGGATGTGGAACGTGACATACGGCTCTTTCAGGGAAAGACGAGGCAATATATTTTTATCGGCAGCGCGTCCGCGTACCAGAAACCCATGGCAGGCTGTCCCATAACGGAGAGCACGCCTTTAATCAATCCCTATTGGGAATATTCCCGCAAAAAGATTGACGCGGAGGAGGTGCTGACGGCAGCGTACCGCAGGAACGGATTCCCTGTCACGATTGTGCGCCCCAGCCATACATATGATGGCAAAAAGCCGCCGGTGGCCATCCATGGTGATAAGGGAAACTGGCAGATATTAAAGCGGATACTGGAGGGAAAGCCAATCATCATACCAGGGGACGGCACCTCCTTGTGGACCCTGACCCATTCCACTGATTTTGCCAGGGGGTATGTGGGCCTTATGGGCAATCCCCATGCCATAGGCAATGCCTACCATATTACCAGCGATGAGTCCATGACATGGAACCAGATTTATGAAACGCTGGCAGAGGCATTGGACAGGCCTCTTAACGCCCTTCATGTGGCGTCTGATTTTCTGGCAGAGCATGGAAAGGAATACGATTTTGCAGGCCAGCTTCTGGGGGATAAGGCGTGTACGGTCCTGTTTGACAATACGAAAATCAAGAGGGCGGTGCCTGATTTTGTATGCAGGGTATCCATGGCAGAGGGGATTAGAAGCTCGGTCCGCTATATGATGGACCATCCGGAGAGTCAGACCCCGGACCCTCAGTTTGATGCGTGGTGTGACCGGATAGCCGGGGCATGGAAGGCTGCGGATGAGGCATTTGGAAAATAGGGATTGATTGGGAAACAGTCGGATGTATCGGCAGGAAAAGCGGAGAAACGGCAGGAGGTCCGGGATAAATGGACGGGTGTACATGGTGTCTGTGCAATGAAAAGATGAAGAAATACCACGATGAAGAATGGGGTGTCCCTCTGCATGATGACCACAGGCAGTTTGAGTTTCTTATGATGGAAGTCATGCAGTGCGGGCTGAACTGGAACATGATGATACAGAAGCGGGAAATCTTCCGCCGGTGTTTTGACGGGGTTGATTACGACCGGATTGCGGCGTATACAGAGGCGGATATTGAACGGATTCTGACCTGTGAAGGAATGATTAAATCCCGCAGAAAGGTAGAGGCTGTCATTCATAATGCCAGGTGTTTTCAGAAGGTCAGGGAGGAATACGGCTCATTCAGTTCGTACATATGGAGCTTTTCCAGGGGAAAAACCATTCTTTATGCAGGCCATCAAAAGGGAAACATTCCGGCCTGTAACGCCTTGTCCCGGCAGGTCAGCCAGGAGTTAAGAAAACGTGGATTTAAGTATCTGGGGACGGTAACGGTTTACTCTCATCTCCAGGCCTGCGGCGTGATTAATGACCATGTGGAGGGATGTTTCCGGTATCGTGATATTGTGGAGCATTATCCCACCGTGAAGAAGCGGGAAAAGGAGTAGGATGCATATATAACAGTTATCTGTAATGTGGCGATGAAAGGGATTCCGGGCTCTGGGGCCGGGAATCCTTTTTGCTTGTCCGCGCTGGCTTTTGCGGTCTCCGGCCGGAAGTATTCCTCTTACACATGCGACAGAAAAGCTTTAACTGAAATTAAGAAAGACGAAAAGAACAAAGACGAAAAGAACAAAGGCTGCATGCGCGCTACCATAGAATTATCAGAGGTGCCGGTACACTTGATGGCCAGTACGCTGGCGCCGCGTGAAGCGAGAAGGAGACTATTATGAAAATGAGATGGCGTGTGGCGGCGGACAGGCGTACCCTTATCTGTTCTGGGAAGGAGAGGACCGCACAGAGTAATGAAGGGCAGTCCTTACAACCTGATTACATTCCAGAAGGAAGCCTATGAGGAGACGGCCAGACTTCATATTTCGCCAAAACCGGACAGCATCCTCCGGGTATTCATGGTATACACACCGCTGGCTCAGCCCGTCCAGGTGGAGGAACCGGAGTTAAATGCGTTTGAGAGGAAGGGCTTCACTGCGGTGGAGCGGGGAGGAAAGGAGATTTTGGCAGAATGATAGTAAAACCTGTTGTCACTATAAGAAAACCGGATATCCCGCCGGGGCTGACATACAGTCCTGTCCTGAACTGCTTAAAAGAGTGCCAGACATTGCATATGCGGTTTTGGACCGTTCCGGCACCCAGGCGTGTTACAGGGCATTTCAGGATATCTGAAATGTGCGCATGACAGTGTACTGTACGCATGACAGGCCTTGCGGATCCTATGACAGCCGCAGGGCAGAGCAGCAGTACCTATTGACTTTTAAAATGAGCCGTAGTATACTTGTCCCAACAATGAAAAGGGGTGCTGGAGTGGAATCCGGCTGAGATGGAATATGTTCTGAACCCTGATACCTGATCTGGATAATGCCAGCGTAGGAAGCCTGCAGAAGATGTAAGTTTTTGTGAGTTTTATCCCGCCCGTAATATCCGGACGGGATTTTTTGATCCATATGATTTGAAGAGAAAAGGAGAACAATATGAACGCAAGCGTAGCAATCCAGTCACTTCCAAAGGCAGCTGATGATGAGGAATTAATCCGTATCGTGGACCAGGTCATCGATTACATCAAGAGCACGGGGTTAAACTATTATGTAGGTCCCTTTGAGACAACCATTGAAGGGGATTATGACCAGCTGATGGATATTGTAAAAGAGTGCCAGTATATTGCGGTCAGGGCGGGCGCCCCCTCTGTGGCCGCATATATTAAGGTTTCTTACCACCCCGAAGGAGATGTGCTTACCATTGAAAAGAAAGTTACCAAGCATCACCAGTAAACTGTGGTCTGTTTCCGCCATCCTGTCCATTCTCATCCTGTGGCAGCTTTCTGTATCCTTTGGACTGGTGGAGGGCTTCATGCTGCCTTCCCCGGTTCAGGTAGCCGGTGCATTTATGAAGGAATTCCCGGCCCTCATGGAGAATGCCAGGATTACACTGGCCGAGGCCGGGCTGGGGCTGGCTTTGGGAATTGCCGCGGGCTTTGGGGCCGCAGTGCTGATGGACCGGTTTGACAAGGCATACAAGGCTTTTTATCCCATCATTGTACTGACCCAGACCGTGCCGGCGGTTGCCATAGCGCCTCTTTTGGTGCTGTGGTTTGGCTATGAAATGACTCCAAAGGTCATACTCATTGTGATTACCACATTTTTCCCCATCACGGTGGGGCTGCTGACCGGATTCAGGGCTGCTGACCCGGATGCGGTGAATCTGTTAAAGGCCATGGGAGCGGGCCGGTTCCAGATATTCCGCTATATCAAGCTGCCGGGAGCCATGGGCCAGTTTTTTTCCAGTCTCAGGATATCTGCCTCTTACGCGGTGGTGGGAGCCGTGATTTCTGAGTGGCTGGGTGGTTTTGGAGGACTGGGCGTATACATGACAAGGGTTAAGAAGGCATTTTCCTTTGATAAGATGTTCGCGGTCATTTTCCTCATATCGGCCATCAGCTTAATTCTGATGTGGGCCGTGGAACTGCTTCAGAAAAAATGTATGCCATGGGAAAATAGCCGAAAACATAAATAGAACGGGAAAACTATATCCGGCGTTTATAAGAGGAGAGATTGAAAATGAAACATAAATGTGCAAGTATGCTGCTGGCCTCCCTTTGCATGGGAGTACTTCTCACCGGGTGCGGCAAAGCCCCGGATTCAGGAGAGAATACCGCCTCTGGCCAGGCCGCGGAGGATACACGGAAAGAGAACGTAAATAGGGAAAGCGCAAGCCAGGAGGAAGAGGGGGCGAAGCAGGATGTAAGAAAGCTGACATTTGTCCTGGACTGGACGCCTAACACCAACCACACAGGCCTCTATGTTGCCCGTGAAAAGGGATATTTTAAGGATGCCGGCCTGGAGGTGGAGATTGTGCAGCCGCCGGAAAACGGGGCGGAGGTACTGGCAGCTTCCGGAAAGGCTCAATTTGCAATGTCCTTCCAGGACAGCCTGGCGCCGGCATTTTCAGGGGATAATCCCCTTCCGGTAACCGCTGTGGCAGGTGTTATACAGCACAATACATCGGGCATTATTTCCAGAAAGGGTGAGGGAATGGACCGCCCAAGGGGACTGGAAGGGAAAAAGTATGCCACCTGGGACCTTCCTGTGGAAAAGGCGACCATTAAGGATGTGATGGAAGCGGACGGAGGGGATTTTGATAAGGTTGAACTGATTCCCAGCACAGTGACGGACGAGGTGACGGCTCTCAGGACAAAATCTGTGGATGCCATATGGATTTTCTATGCATGGGCAGGCGTAAAGACAGAGCTGGAAGGTCTGGAGACAGATTAATTTGCCTTTGCGGATTTGGATTCTGTATTTGATTTTTATACGCCGGTCATCATAGCCAACAATACATTCCTGGCGGAAGAGCCGGAGACAGCCAGGGCATTTCTGGACGCGGTCAGCAGGGGATACGAGTTCGCCATAGAACATCCTCAGGAGGCAGGGGACATCCTGTGCAAGGCCGCGCCGGAGCTGGACCCGGAACTGGTAAAGGCCAGCCAGGAATACCTGGCGGACAAGTATCAGGCGGATGCGCCAAAATGGGGATACATTGACCAGAAGCGCTGGGATGTATATTACGCATGGCTGAATGAAAAAGGTCTTACGGAGACGCCCATTGAGGCGGGAACAGGATTTTCCAACGAATACCTGCCGTAAGGCCGGGGACGGCAGTGCCGTGCCAGGAGGAGAACATGGAGCAGCTAAAGGTAGAGGGAATTTCAAAATCCTTTGACGGGGAGCAGGTGCTGGAGGATATATCCATCACCCTGAACAAGGGGGAACTGGTGTCGCTGCTGGGAATCAGCGGAGGCGGCAAGACCACTCTTTTTAATATTATCGCTGGGCTGTCAAGGCCGGATACAGGGCATGTCCTTCTGGACGGGGAGGACGTGACCGGTTGTCCGGGACGGGTGAGCTATATGCTGCAGAAGGACCTGCTCCTGCCCTACCGGACCATAGAGGATAATGTGGCCCTTCCTCTGATTGTAAAAGGAATGAAAAAGCGGGAGGCACGGGAGCTGGCATCCCCCTACTTCCGTCAGTTCGGCCTGGAGGGCACTCAGAAGAAATATCCGGCCCAGCTCTCCGGCGGCATGAGGCAGAGAGCGGCCCTGCTCCGCACGTATCTGTTTTCAGGCAGCGTGGCGCTGTTGGACGAACCCTTTTCCGCACTGGACATGATGACCAAAAAATCCGTCCATGACTGGTATCTGAAGGTGATGGATGAGATCCATCTGTCCACCCTGTTTATTACCCACGACATTGACGAGGCCATATTGCTGTCCGACCGGATATACCTGCTGACAGGCAGGCCCGGAAGGATAACAGAGGAACTCATCATAGAGGAGACAAAGCCCAGGGACAGGGATTTCGGCCTTACGGCAGAATTTCTGGAATATAAGAGGCATATACTGAAACATCTTGAAAGGACAGTCTGGATGAGGTTGACGGGGACAGGGAAAGAATATTATAATTAATATATTCCAATGAAAAGCCGGGTGCAAAAAAGAGGTAGCCATAAAAAGCAGAAGGAGACAACCGCCATGATTCTATATTTTTCAGGAACAGGAAATAGTGAATACATCGCGAAAAGAATCGGAGAAGAGATAAACGACGAAATCATGAATCTGGGAGAGAAAATACGCAGCCGCGACTTTTCCGGCATACACTCAGACACCCCGTGGGTCGTGGCCGCCCCCACCTACGCGTGGAGAATCCCCCGCATCCTGCAGGAATGGCTGGAAAAAACAGAATTAACCGGAAACAAAAACATATATTTCGTAATGACCTGCGGCGGAAACATTGGAAACGCGGGCAGATATCTGAAAAAGCTAACCGACGCCAAGGGCCTCAGCTATCAGGGCTGCGCCCAGATAATTATGCCCGAAAACTACATTGCGATGTTCACCACCCCCACCCGGGAAGAAGCTGCCGGGATAATCCGCCGGTCCCAAAGCGCAATCGACAAAGCCGCCCGGCAAATCAAACTCAACAGGCCGTTCCCCCAGGTTCCCGTAACACGAAAGGACAAGATCAACAGCGGGATTGTAAACGACATTTTTTACCCAATGTTCGTCCACGCCAAAAAGTTCCGGGCGACCGGCGCCTGCATATCCTGCGGAAAATGCGCCAACATCTGCCCCTTAAACAATATCCGCCTGAAAAACGGCTTCCCCGTCTGGGGCAGAAGCTGCACCCACTGCATGGCATGCATCAACCGCTGTCCAAGCCAGGCCATCGAATACGGAAAACACACCCAAAACCTTCCGCGCTACACCTGTCCAGAAAGCAGAGGTTAAACCATTGGTTTAGCCCCTGCTTTGCCATTTGAATCCATGGCGCCTTTTTCACGGCGTCAATCTCCGGTACGCGTTCACCGGCACCTTACAAATCTAATTTCAAATCCCCATCCTTAATCCATCCCATCCTGCGCAGCACCTCCCCAAACACAAAGGTCAGCACACCGGGAAGCAGGAAGCACACCATAAGGATGCCCACCCACATCCGGGTTCCGCCGCCCATGGCCGTATATACGCCGATGGGGCCCACCAGACCGCAGGTGCCCATGCCGGACCCGGCCGGGATGTTTTCCAGGCGGAAGACCATGGTGGCGATGGGGCCGGTAATCATGGACGCCAGTGTGGGCGGTATCCAGATACGGGGATTCAGCACAATGTTGCCCATCTGCAGCATGCTGGTGCCCAGGCCCTGGGCCATCAGACCGCCGACTTTATTTTCGCGGTAGCTCATGACGGCAAATCCAATCATCTGGGCGCAGCAGCCGGCTGTGGCGGCGCCTCCGGCCAGTCCGTCCAGGGACAGGGCAATACAGATGGCAGCGCTGCTGATGGGAAGGGTCAGGGCAATGCCGATAAGGACTGACACCAGGATTCCCATGATGAAGGGCTGCATTTCCGTGGCAGTCTTTACCAGGTTTCCGAACCAGTTCATGAATTGGGCCACGCCGGGCCCCACGAACTGGGCCACCAGCACACCGGAGATAATGGTGATGCCGGGCGTCACGATGATGTCCAGACGTGTTTCCCTGGATACAATCTTACCCAATTCCGCAGCCACGATGGTGGCGACCAGGGCGCCCACAGGACCACCCAGGGCATTGCCCGCGATACCTACCGTGGCAGCGGAAAACAGCACCAGCTGAGGCGCCTTTAAGGCGTGGGCAATGGCGATGCCCAGGGCCGCGCCGGTAGCGCTTTTGGCGTAGTCGGCAATGACGTTGAAAATTTCTATCTGGAGCTGCCGGCCCAGGGTACCGAAGATGGTGCCGATGAGAAGGGATGCAAACAGGCCGAAAGCCATGGCCCCCAGAGCGTCAATCAGATAGGTCTGCACCGTGATGTTAACATTTTTCCGTTTCAGGAATTCTTTCACACTTGATTTTGCCATACTTATATTCTCCCTTTTCCGGGCTGAGGGGTGTATCGGAATTTATACGCTCCGGAGCCTTTATTTTGTTAGGGATTTTATCACATATTCATAAAAATGCAAGGTTTTTGACTAAAATTGCAGATTTCGTTAAAATATTAACAGATTGAAAAATAATATTATGTGGGATATAATGGTATGAACAGGGAATATTAACCTGGAAATGAGGTGAACGGTATCGAATTCCAGATTTTATATACACTGCAGGAACTTCACACGCCTTTGGTAGACGGGCTTATGGTGTTCATAACCTCTCTGGGCGACCACGGATGGTTCTGGCTCCTTATGGGTGTCCTGCTTTTTTCATTTCCCAGGACCAGGCTTTTAGGCGGATGTATGCTGATATCCATAGCAGCCGGATTTCTTTTGGGCAATGTACTGCTTAAGAATATGGCGGCCAGGCAGCGCCCATGCTGGCTGGACCCTTCCGTGGAGCTGCTGGTCCGTGTCCCCAAGGATTTCTCCTTCCCTTCAGGGCATTCCCTGGTGAGCTTTGAGGGAGCGGTCTGCATCTTCCTTTTTAACAGAAAATGGGGGATTCCGGCCCTTATGCTGGCTGTGCTCATCGCGTTTTCCAGACTGTATCTCTTTGTACATTTTCCCACGGATGTGCTGGCGGGAATCATCATGGGAACCGTAATTGCGTGGTTCGTGGTGAGGACGGCTAAGAGGCGGACGGAAAAAACGGACCGGGTGCCAGGGGCTCCGTGATATGGCGGCAGGCTGATAAATAAAAATGACCATAGAATGACAGAATGAAAGACAGGTGGAAGTTATGTTGGAACGCGCTCCGGGAATTTTTGAAGTGGAGCTTCACAGCAATCAGAAAAGCATTGATGAGATTAAGATATTCCTCATTCCGGGAAATGACGGGGAGAGAAGCCTGATGGTGGATGCCGGTTTTCGCAGCAGGACGTGTCTGCACGTCATGGAAGAGGCGCTGGGAAAACTGGGAATCACCTATGACAGGCTGGATATATTCCTTACCCACAAGCATCATGACCACTGCGGCCTGGCCAGCGAGTATGCGGCCAGAGGCGCAAGGCTGTTCATGAATCCGCAGGAAGACAGGCACTGTTACGACTGTCTGTACTATAATCACAGCCATGGCTCCTCGGAGGACCAGCCCCAGGTGCTGCAGAGCGTTGGGGTGACAGAGGAGGGGACACCGGAGATATGGAACATGTTCATGGAAGTGAACCAGAGGATTCGGGAGAACAGGGGATGGGAATTCGAGATTCCGGGATATCCATATACACCGGTAAATGAGGGACAGATTCTGAGCTATGGGGATTATCACCTGGAGACAGTCGGGCTTAAGGGGCATACCTACGGGCAGATGGGTCTGTACGACCGGAATCATAAGGTACTCTTTTGCGCGGACCAGGTCATTGACGGCATTGTGCCCATTGTGGGTACCACCTATCCGGACGAGCACCTGCTTAAGGGGTATTTTGACTCCCTGGAAAGGCTGAAGCACCAGTACGGAGACTGCCTGATTCTTCCGGCTCACAAGGAGCCCATCCGGGATGTGAAGCGGGTGGTGGACCGGATTGTCTTTGCCTATCTGGACAAGACGGATTTAATCAAGCATATACTGGACCACGGCCATCACAGGATGACCACCAGGGAGGTGGCATGCCTGGCCTACGGTATAGACCATGTGCCCAGGGACCAGTCTGAGTTTATCAAGCTTAAGATGGTCATAAGCAAGACCTTTTCCTGTCTGGAATATCTGTATGATGAGGATTTTGCCATCCGCACTCTGGAGGGCGGGAGCTATTACTGGGAAGCGCCGTAAGGAAAAGCGCCGTAAGGAAAATAAAAAAGTGCTTGCATATCTTCAGATATAGTGTATAGTAGAAGGTACAATAAAAACAGAAGCAGAGTAGGTATATGTGCGTTAAGTGCCGGCTGGACAGGGAGTTGTCAGCTGGACGAAAGAGGATTCCCAAGGGGAATCTGTCTGCGGTACATATACCGCATCCCGCTGCAACAGAGATAGATGGAGCGGCCTGTTTTATGTGCAGCCGGTTTACGCCGGCCAAAAGCGTGTATGGAAATCAATGATATAACACGCTCTCGCACAGGGAAGTCATGTCCGGGCATATAAACGTGCGTCGGATAGGTTTCCGGGGCCGTTTTTTGTATGCAAGGAAGAAAGGTTCCTGCACCTGCCATTGCATATCTCCGTTTGTAGTCCGTGAAATCTGCAAAGGAGGTAATGAATCATGAAGAAATTAGCAGAATTGTTTGGCAGTTCATCCCGGGAGCTTAAAAGCGTCCGGACCATCACTGTGTGCGCCATGCTGGCGGCAGCGGCAATCATCCTGGTGAATTTCCGCATTGAGCTGACTAACACCCAGAGAATCGGCTTTTCCGGCATACCCAACCAATTAGTGGCCTATCTGTTCGGACCCGCTGTCAGCTGTCTGTTCGCGGGGGCTCTGGACATTATCAAGTATCTCATAAAGCCGGTTGGCGCCTTCTTTCCCGGCCTGACGCTGGTAACCATGCTGGCCGGACTGATTTACGGGTTTTTCTTTTATAAGAAGCCGTTAAAGTTCACCAGGGTGCTGGCGGCCCACTTCCTGGTCTGCCTGGTGTGCAACGTGATTCTCAACACCCTGTGTCTCAGTATCCTGTACGGGCAGGCGTTCATGCTGCTTCTGCCTCCCCGTGTTATACAGAACATAGTGAAATGGCCCATTGATTCCTTCATCTTTTTCAATGTGGCCAAGATGCTGGAGATGTCCGGCGTGTTCCGGGCTGTCAGGGGAAGCAGGGCCGCCGTGCAGCGGTAGCGGCAGAAACGGATTAAAAGTTATTTATTTAACGGGTGAAGCATTTAACAAGTGCGGGAAAGGAAAGCCACAGATTGCCCTGTACTGTTTACAGCAAAATGCCCTCGGGATTCAGGTAAGAAACCTGCCCCGGGGGCATTTTGCTGTGAGGGGATCTGCGCGGGCCGGAACCGCCTCTGAGAATTGCCGGTCTGCTCCGTTAATTTTGCGACGGGCTGTTTCGCAAAAAGTACACCGGCGCTGTTGCTTCGCCCGGACGGCTGTGCTATGATTGGGGCTGCAAAAAGAGATGAGAGCAGTTTAAAGGAGGAATCATGCCATGGCAGTTCATGTAATCGACGAGGCCAACCGTTGCCTGCAGTGTAAGAAACCCATGTGTCAGCAGGGATGCCCAATCCACACCCCCATACCCACGATGATCAAGGCCCTGAAAGAGGGGGGACTGGAGGAGGCGGGAGCCATGCTGTTTTCCAACAACCCCATGTCACTGGTGTGTTCCCTGGTATGCAATCATGAGCGGCAGTGTGAGGGCCACTGTGTCCTGGGAAGAAAGGGACAGCCGGTCCATGTGAGCAGCATAGAGAATTATATATCAGACACATGCCTGGAGCGTATTGACGTCCGGTGCCAGCCAAAGAACGGGAAAAAGGTGGCTGTCATCGGAGCGGGGCCCGCGGGAATCACAATTGCCATTCTGCTGACACAGAAAGGGTACAGTGTGACCATCTTTGACTCCAGGGACAAGATTGGCGGCGTATTGCAGTACGGCATACCGGAATTCCGTCTGCCAAAGGCAATTTTGGAGCGCTATAAGAAAAAGCTTCTGTCCATGGGAATCAGGATTCGTCCCAATACCACCATAGGGGGAGCCCTGGAAATCAAGGACCTGTTCCGGGACGGATATGAGAGCATCTTCATCGGCACCGGTGTATGGCGTCCAAAAAAGCTGGGAATCAAGGGAGAATCCCTGGGAAATGTGCATTTTGCCATTGATTACCTGGCCAATCCGGATGCCTACGACCTGGGAGACAGGGTGGCTGTTATCGGAGTGGGCAATTCCGCTATGGACGTGGCCAGGACCGTCATCCGAAAGGGTTCCCACCATGTGACCCTCTATGCCAGAGGGAACCACTCGGACGCCAGCCTTCACGAGACACAGTACGCCATGCTGGACGGAGCTAAATTCGAGTTTAACAGGAATGTTGTGGAAATCAATGACAACGGGCCTGTATTCCAGCAGATTCTGTATGATGAGGAAGGCAATGCGGCAGGGGTTTCCGATGAAAAAGAGCAGGTTTACGCTGATTCTGTTATTATCTCCATAAGCCAGGGGCCAAAGAGCAAGCTGGTCAATACCACAGAGGGGCTGAAGGCCACCAGAAACGGCCTTTTGGAGACGGACGAACAGGGGGAGACAACGGTGGAGGGAATCTTTGCCTCCGGCGATGTGGTTCTGGGAGCCAAGACAGTGGTGGAGGCAGTGGCCTATTCCAAGACGGTTGCAGATGCCATGGATGCCTATATGAAGAAAAAAGATATGAAAGAAAAAAATAAAAAAGACGAAAAAAGGACTGGCCGGCCGGGAATAGCCGTGGTAAAATAGGGATTGAAAACGTTTGCAAAGGAGAAGGGTCCATGAAACTGAATACAGGCATGAGATGCCATGATTTATGTCCAAAGATGGAAATGGAAAAGCTGTTTGCCCAGGTGAGGGAACATGATATCCGCCAGATCCAGCTGGCATTTGGAAAGTCCATCAGCGATTACGATTTTACCACAGGCCATTACAGCTCCGGATTTGCCCGGACCATTGCCAGGGAGCTGGAGAAGAACCAAATCCATGTGGCTGTGCTGGGCTGCTACATTAATCCCACAAACCCCATTGAATCCAGGCGCCAGGCAGAGGTGGCGCGTTTCATCGAACACATGAAATATGCCAGAATCATAGGGGCTGATATGGTGGGAACAGAGACCGGACGCCTGGACCCGGATTTTAGGGTCACAGAGGAATCCTATACGGAGGACGCTTACCGGCTGCTTCTTAAGAGTATGAGGGAGATCGTGGCTGCGGCCGAGAAACTGGGCGTTATCGTGGGGGTGGAGGGCGTATTTAACCACACGCTGTACAGCCCTGCCAGGATGAAGCGGTTTCTGGAGGACATTGATTCCCCCAATGTGGAGGTGATACTGGACGCCGTGAACCTGATCCACCCCTATCAGGTGGAGCCGGAGGCCCAGAAGCAAGTCATTGACAGGGCCTTTGCATATTACGGCGACCGCATAGGGGCCCTTCATGTGAAGGATTTTGTCTTTGACGGTCAGGAACAGATGTTCCGACATGTGGGTGACGGTCTTTTCCGGTATGAACCCCTTATGAAGCATGTTAAGGAGAGAAAGCCCCATATTGCCATGCTGCTGGAGAATTCCGGCAGGGAGCGTTATCATGAGGATGTGAAGTTCCTTCAGCAGATTTACGACCGGGTGTAGAGGGCGGTATGCGGGCAGTCTGTCCGGAACAATAGGCCGTGAAACCGGCTAAAAGAGCTGACAAGCCGGTTAAAAGAGAAGTGAGGTCAGTGGAAATCCAATACATAGAACACCCCAAAGCTGATAAGAAAGGCTTTGGGGTGTTCTATGTTTGGGATATTGCTTTCCGATCATCGGGCTCGGATAGAGTCAGGCATGAGCTCCCAACTTCCGCTTCATTTTCCGGAAGGTAAGAATGAACAGTGTTACCGTGGTGCACACTGCTATGGTATCGGCAATGGGTTCTGCCACGAACACGGCAAACACCTTGTTTTCAAAGATGTTAGGCAGAATGTAAATCAACGGTATCAGCAGGATGACCTTGCGCAGCAGGGCCAGAAACAGGGAGGTCTTGCTGTCGCCGATAGCGATAAAGGTCTGCTGGCATGCCAGCTGGGCTCCGAAGAGCAGGGACGCGGCCATATAGATGCGGATAGACCACTCGCTGAAGTCTGTCAGGGCGGCGTCGTGGGTAAAGATGCGGATATATACCATGGGCGCGAACATGGCCACGGCCCAGAGGGCGGTGGAGTAGGTCAAACATGAGGTCAGAAGCAGCCGGAAGGTCCTGCTTACGCGGTCCAGCTTTTTAGCGCCGTAGTTAAAGCTGATAATAGGTTGTGCGCCTTGGGTCAGTCCCTGAAGGGGCAGGAGGGAGAACTGCATCACGCTTCCCATGATGGTCATGGCCCCCACTGCCACATCGCCTCCGTACTTTAGGAGGGAGGTGTTAAAACAGATGTTCAGGATGCTTTCCGTGAACTGCATGACAAAGGGGGCAGCGCCCAGCGCAATGGCCGGCATGAGGATTTCCCTTTTAGGCCGCATGTAACAGGCGCGTATTTTCAGGTAACTCTTATTTGATATGAGGAACAGGACAACCCAGACAGCGGAAATTCCCTGGGAGATGATGGTTGCCAGGGCAGCGCCCCGCACGCCCATATGGAACACAAACATGAGAATAGGGTCCAGGATGATGTTGCATATGGCTCCGATGAGCACGGTGTACATGCCTGTCTTGGCATATCCCTGGGCATTGATGAAGGCGTTGAGTCCCAGAGCCAGCTGTACGAAAATGGTTCCCAGGGAATAAATCTGCATGTAAGCCCACCCATACTCTATGGTATTGCCGCTGGCTCCGAACATCAGCAGGATGCTGCGGCCGAAGATGAGGAAGAAAGCAGTCAGGACAACGGCCACGGTTATAAGAGCAGTGGTACAGTTGCCCAGGATGTTTTCTGCTTCTTCCTTTCTGCCCTTGCCCAGCATAATGGATGCCCTGGGAGCGCCGCCCATGCTTACCAGGGCAGCAAAGGCGGAAATCGCCATGATAACCGGGAAGGTGACGCCCACGCCTGTAAGCGCATGGGCGCCTTCGCCGGGCAGATGGCCGATATACATACGGTCCACCATGTTATACAGCACGTTGATGATTTGGGCTGTAATGGCCGGCAGAGCCAACTGAAAAAGAAGTTTTCCCACGCTTCCCGTGCCCAGGTCCACCTCTTTTGCTTCTTTGTTCTTCTCCATATAATTCACAATCCTTTCGTATTTCAAAAATAGCCATTTAAATACTATATCTCGAAACATTGGGAAAGTCAACCAGATGGACGGATGGCAAAAAGCCGAAAAATGAATCCTGCCGGAGAGACAGGAACGGAACCTGTCGTGATTATACAAAATACATAAAAACAAGTGCGATAAAGTGGTGGAATATTGGGATTTTGTGACCATGTGCATAAATATGTATTTTTATATTGACAGGAATGTCAGATGATACTATAATGCAGATAATAATACAAGCTGTAATGACAATATGTAATAATATGTAATAATAATCTTGCCAGGAGGTAACAGTATGAGAGACAAAATTGCCGGAGCCCTTTTCGGGATGGCTCTGGGCGACGCCATGGGCATGCCTGCGGAGTTGTGGGGGAGAAAGAGAGTGAAAGCTTTTTTCGGACGGATTGAGGGATTTTTAGACGGACCGGCTGAGAATGATGTGGCTTTTAATTATAAGAAGGGACAGTTCACCGATGATACGGGCCAGGCTCTGGTTCTGCTGGACTCCATTGCGTCCACTGACTATGAACCGGACACAAGGGACATTGCCCTTAGGATGTTAGCCTGGGCTGAAAAGGAGAATGCCTTTGAGAACAATATCCTGGGCCCCACCTCCAAGGTGGCTCTGGCGAATTTCAGGGACAACATCCAGGATTCCAGGATTACGGACAAGGCACTGTCCAACGGAAGCGCCATGAGGATTGCCCCCATCGGCTGCCTGTTCAGGCCGGAACAGAAGGAGGACATTGCCAGGTATGTGTACCAGGTATCAAGAGCCACGCATACCAGCGATGTGACCATAGCCGGTGCGGCCATGATTGCGGAGGCAGTGAGCTCGGCCATGGTGAAGGATGGCTTTGATGAGGTCATGGAGGATGTGTTTGGGATTGAGGAGATTGGTTACGGCATGGGCTGCGAGACCTTCAGTCCAAAGCTGGGAGAGCGCTTGAAGATCGGCCTGGACATTGCCAAAGCCCACAGGGGGGATGATGAGGGGTTCATCCGCAGGCTCTACGATGTGGTAGGCGCCGGGGTGGGGATTATTGAGTCCGTGCCGGCAGCCCTGTCCGTGGCATACTTTGCCCAGGACCCCAACCGGTCCTGCCTGCTCTGCGCCAACATGGCAGGCGACACAGACACCATTGGAGCCATGGCAACTGCTGTCTGCGGGGCATTTACAGGGCTTGGACAGATAAAACAGGAATACATTGAAACCCTGAGGCAGCAGAATGACGCTGACTTTGACCATTACATACAGATACTGGAAAAAGGAAGGGAGAGACTTGCATGAAAACCCTTGTGATAGGTGCAGCCATCATTGATATTATCATGAAGATAAAGCGCCTGCCTAAAAGCGGGGAGGACATTCTGTGCAGTGAAACCGTGTCAGCTGTGGGGGGATGTGCCTACAACGTGGCCGGTACACTGCGGGGCTTTGACGCGGACCACGACCTTTTCGTGCCTGTGGGAAGGGGCATGTACGGGAATATGATTGCAGGCGATCTGGAAAAACTGGGATACCCCATCCTTATCAGGGAAGAAGAGTCGGACAATGGTTACTGCCTGTGTCTGGTGGAGGAGGATGGGGAGCGCACATTCATCACGGTCAAGGGCGCGGAAGGGTGCTTTAGGCCCTCCTGGTTTGAACAGCTGTCCCAGGATGTCTATGACAGCATCTATGTGGCCGGATACCAGGTGTGCGGTAACAGCGGCAGGGTCATATCCGGCTGGATGGAGGGCGCGAAGGACAGGATGAAGGAAAAACGCGTTTTCTTTGCTCCGGGGCCTGTCATAACCGACATTGACGGGGATGTGATGGAGCGCATCCTTTCAGTGGAGCCCATTCTCCATCTCAATGAGAAGGAAGCCTTTGATTACACGAAGCAGCCGTCTGTGGAGGGCTGCCTGAGGTATCTGCACGGCCTGAACCATAACCTTGTGGTGGTCACCATGGGGGCTTCCGGCACCATGTATTATGACGGCAGCAGGATAAAGACGATTCCTGCCTGTAAGACCCGGGTAAAGGATACCATAGGGGCGGGAGACAGCCACGTGGCAGCCATGATTGCGGGGTATTCCAAGGGGCTGGATACGGAGCAATGTGTGAGACTGGCTAACCGGGTGGCATCGGAAATCGTAAGCATCCAGGGGCCGGTGATGACCAGGGAAATGTTTGAACAGCAGGATTTTGCGTCCTATATCCTGAATGGCTGCATATAACATACGAATGTGGAGGGGAAGTTTATATGAATAAGATAAAAGAGTTCTTTCGTGATTGGAGTATATTTGAAAAAGTCTGGCTGGTTTTTGTGTGCTCGCTTATGACCGTTATATGGTTTATCAACGGGGATACGCCGTTCATGCTGGTCTTAAGCCTTACAGGCAGCCTGAACCTGGTTCTGGGAGCCAAGGGCAAGGTGGCAGGGCTTTACTTTGCCATCATCAACAGCGCCCTGTACGCGTACCAGTGCCTGGGAATCCCGCTGTACGGCGAGGTAATGTACAATGTTCTCTACAGCATTCCGGTCAGCGCCACTGCCATCTATCTGTGGAATAGGAACGCAACCAGCGACGGCGAGGTCCGGTTCCGCACCATGACGCCTAAGCTTATGGCAGGGGTGGCGGCGGCCACGGCCGCGGGAGTATGGGGATATTCAGAACTGTTAAAATACATGGGCGGTTCCTTTGTATTTATGGATTCACTGACCACAGTGGTTTCCGTCATAGCCAGTATGCTCTATTTGCTCCGTTATTCCGAGCAGTGGCTTATGTGGGTCATTGTCAACGCGCTGTCCATCATCATGTGGATTATGGTGTTTGTATCAGGGGATACCACGGCCCTGCTCATCATTGTGATGAAGACAGTGAATCTGCTGAATTCCCTCTATGGGTATATGAACTGGAGGAAAATATCGCAGAAAACAGCGAAGTAACCCCTTTTCTCTCTTCAATAAGTTGAAAGAATGTCTCTCTCAGTATATAATGATAAAAACAGAAAAAGTGCGGATTGAGGTTATTATGAGAGAGAAATTAGCCAAATATGAGCAGATCAGGCAGGATATCATACATAAAATCGAGAGCATGGAATACAGGCCCAACCAGGTCATTCCATCGGAAAATGAGCTGTGCGCATCCTATGGGGTGAGCAGGATTACAGTCAGAAAGGCCATAGACGAGCTGGTTCATGAGGGACTGCTCTACCGAATCAGGGGAAAAGGAAGCTTTGTCAGGGACCATGCGTCGGAGGGACTGTCACGCATCTACAGCTTTACCGAAGCCATCCTCCACCAGGGAAAGACGCCGTCCAAAAGGCTGCTGTCCCTGAAGGCGGAGGAAGCCGACGCGGACATAAGGCGCAGGATGGGCTTAAAGGAGAGGGAGGAGGTCTACGTCATCAAGAGCATTTATTATGCGGACGGCAGGCCCTATTGTATCAATACCTCCATTCTTCCAAAGAAGCTGTTTCCCAAGCTGGAGTTATTTGACTTCAACCGCAACTCCCTGTATGAGGTGCTGAAATCCTTTTACCAGCTCTCCTTCACAAAGGCGCGGCAAATTTTAAACGCCACGGTGGGGAGCAGCGAAATCTACGGATATCTGGAGACGGAGGAAAATCAGCCTTTGCTCAGAATCAACGCCACCTCCTTCTGTCTGTATCATGATAATGAGATGGTATTCGAGATATATGAGTCTTATATATTGACAGACATCCTCAGCTATTATGTGGAAAAATATAACACGTGAGAAGAACGTTGAAAAAGATACTGCTTGCGATGGAAAAAGCGGTCCCTGGCTCTAAGGCAGGGGCCGCATTTTGTGGAACAGGAGCAGAAGTCCCATGTAGCTGAAGCTCAGGAACAGAATCTGCACCGTTGTCATGATAAAGAGGGGAAGCTCTTTAAGCCAGACGCAGGCCTGTGAAAATGCCAGGTACATGCCGATGGAGACCAGCAGAAGGAGTACAGGCTTAACTATCATGTTGATGGTATCCCAGCAAAAGGGTACCAGACGCTTCACCGCAAGGAAGCTCATGAGGGCCAGAGCCAGTTCACTGACCAGCATGCCCCACAGGTATCCCAGAATTCCGTATCTGGGAATGGCAAAGAGCACAAACGCCAGCCGTATGACCATGGCAGACACATTCTGGAAAAAGGTGGATGAAGTCCTGCCGAGGCCGTTTAAGATGCTGCCCATAGTAGTGGCCAGGTACATGAAGGGACACAGCCATGACAGGATGGTGATATATGTACCCGCATTTTGGTCGTGGAATACGCTGACGCCCAGCTGGTTCCCAAAAATGGTGAATATGCCGATGCACAGCACGCCCATATAGCAGCTGTATCGCAGGGACATGGATATCATGGAGGAAATACGGGCCTCGTTGCCGTCGGCCTGGGCTTCGGCCACCGTGGGCAGCAGGAGCACGGCCATGGAGTTGGTGATGGCGGAGGGAAACAGAATGAACGGCAAGGCCATGCTGGTCAGGACGCCGTATACTGACAGGGCCTCGGAGTTGGTAAGGCCGGAGCTCATCAGCTTGTTGGGAATCCATATGGCTTCCGCACTTCCCAGTACATTTAAAATCAGCCGGTTTCCCATAAGGGGAAGGGCCAGGGCCATAAGGGGAGCCGCGGTGGCGCCAAAGGAAAGGGGGATGGCAGGAGCGCGGCGGGAGTCTCCGTCTTTGCAGGGCGGAAAGAATCCGAGACAGAACACGGTGAACACGGCAGATGCCATCTCGCCAATCAGGTGCCCGTATACAGCCAGGCTTACGGTGATCTGGCGGCCTGATTCCAGCCAGATGCTGGCAATGAGGAACACGGCACCCATGCGTATGACCTGCTCCGCCACCTGGGAAAAGGCCGGGACACGGGCTTTCTGCATGCCGTAGTAGTAACCGTTGATACAGGCGTGGAGGGCCGCGAAGGGAACGGACACAGCCATCACCGGCAGATAGGGAGCGCATCTGGGCTCCAGCAGAAGCTTTTCTGCAAGGAAACCGGCATTTCCATAGATGCCCCAGGCCAGGAGGAAGGACATGCCCATGGCAATAACCAGACCCGTCCTGAATACGGCTTTGCCCCTGGTCTGGTTGGCAGCCACGTACTGCGACAGGGCGGTCTGGATGGAGCCTGCGCAGACAGCGAAACAGATGCTGAATATGGGGTGCACCATATTGTAAATACCCAGTCCCTCGGCACCGATGGTCCTGGACATGAAGATTCTATAGAAGAATCCCAGTATCCTGCATATGAACCCGGTGGAGGTCAGGAGTAAGGTCCCGGTGATGAAGGCCATTTTCCTGGGTGACAGACGCTTGGAGACAGGGGAGGATGCGGTCAATGAGTGATTCATAAACGCTCCTGGAGATGGGAATTATTAAAAATATATGATGAATTCCAGGATGTAGAACCCATTGGACGGCGATTTGGAGGCATCCCCGGAGCAATTTCCATACACTTTCTAAGCAGTTGGTTTTACAGTCTGCTTCATCCTGTTAAATTCCCTGAATATGCCCCGGATTATGACTAGCGTGAGAACCAGGGTGCCGATGTCTGCAATGGGCTGGGCCAGCTGGATGCCGAAAAGGCCCAGGTGATGTGTGGCGATGAGCAGCACCGGAAGAGTTGACGAAGTAGATCAGGCGGTTTACGATGGCCATGGCCGCGATGGCAGCGTCGCCAAAGGGGTGGGCCGTGGTATTTAAAACAATGGTCGCAATACTGGCCATACCCTGACGGGTCAGGGAGGGCAGGCCGCCGCTTAAGATTTTGCCGAAAAAGGAAAAGGGATGGACGGAAATTGCCGATGCGGATATGGATACACTCCCTGCGCAGGTTGCACTGGGCGAGAAGAATGCAGAAACTGATAAACTGGGACAGGCCGGTGGCAATGGCGGCCCCGGAGGTACCCAGACCCAGGCCGAAGATAAAGATGGGGTCCAGGGCAATGTTAAGGATGCCGCCTGTGGTGATTCCCACCATGGCAAAGGCGGCCAGGCCCTGGAGCCGCAGCAGGTTATTCATGATAAAGGAACACATCATGAAAGGCGTGGCCAGGAAAATGTAGCGGGCATATTCCACTGCAAAGGGCTTGATGGTTTCCGTGGCTCCCAAAAGCATGACAACCTGGTCAATGTGGAACAGGCAGAAAACGCCCAGGCAGGTACCCAGGATAAAGCCGGTGAAGAATGCAACGGAGACAGCCCCTTCCCCGTCCTCGTGGCGTCCGGCACCCAGACACCGGGCTTCCCCAGGAGTCAAACGGCCTTCTTTTCCACGGCACCTATGCCAGGGCCAGCGCGGGCAATCCCTGCGCCAACCGGGGTGGGGATGAGTGCAATACCTGGGGGGATTATTTTTATATGGAGGCGCTTACCAGGCTTGTGGGGGAATGGGAGCCGTATTGGTATTAAGGAACGGAATCATTATTATAATTAGGAGTGAGAGGCAGACTGCGATTTCATTACAGTGTACTTCGAGCTCCTGATTTTGTATATGAAGATATTAGAATAATTATGGTATTTTAAGTTTTGGCATGGAGAATAAAGTGGTTTAGTCAAGATTAAAGAAGAATGACATATTAAATAAGTCAAAAATAAATTGACATACCAAGTCAAATCAACTATACTATTAAATATAGTAAGGAGGTGGGTATTTTGCTGGGACTGGAGTATGTATGTAAATTGTATGATATTTCTTATTTGAATTTAGCTAACAAACTAGAGGTTACATCTCAGCAGATAAATGACTGGATAAAACTCAGAAGGAGGATACCGCAGCACCATTTGGAAAATGCAAGCAAAATATTAGGTATACCATCAGCATACCTTGAAAAGGAATTAGACGATATAGATAGGATACGAATACAGGAGATTAAAATCAAGAGAGAGAAGGAGCGGTATTTTTCAATGACAAAAGGACAGAAGAGAGTATGTATAATTAACTATAAGGGCGGGGTGGGAAAAACAACATTAGCATTAAATTTAGCCGCAGGGTTATCAACGAAAGGAAAAGTACTGCTTATAGATGTGGACCATCAAGCAAATCTGAGCCGTGCGTGTTTAAAATCCAAGGAATTTACAGAAGATAACAGTGTTGCAGCAATATTTAAGTCGTATATAAACAGAACCCAGATGCCAGATACCCAGATAATTGAAAAGGCTCCGCTGAAACGGTTTAAAAATTTAGATATCCTCCCATCAATAGAGGAATTAGATGAATTTGAGTTTGATTTAGCAAGTACAGCTCATGCGGATGATTTCCATGATTGGGATAAGAAAACCTTGATTTGTAAATGGATAGATGATAATAACCTTGAAAGTGAGTATGATTATATTGTTTTTGATTGTCCTCCGGCAACGATGAATATAACACAGAATGCTTTGGCGGCTTCGCATTTTTATATTGTGCCTCTGATACCCAGCGAACTGTCCTTACGTGGTTTGAATCATTTAATACATATGATAGATAATAAAATATATAGTAAGCTATTGGCATATAAGCAGATGTTGGAGATAGGAATCCAAAACGGATTATACAAAAACTGTATATATAAGTCATTTGTTGGTCATATAGAACTCAAAGCAGCTGTGTTGAGCATGGTTCAGGTGGCGCCTAATACATATAATAGATATGGGTGTACGGATGTACACCAAAGAGGTATAGATCAGCTAAAACAGTGGGAGAAGTCGATGGATGGTTTAAAAGGAAAGGTTTTGTATGACCACATTGTTTACAAGAGAACTGATATAGAAAATGCCATGGGTCTGGGTATGCCGGCCTATAATACAGAATATGATAATCAGGGTGAGATAACAGAACTAGTAGATTATATAGCGAAAATATTATGATTCAGGAGAAGAAATATGATTAAAAATATAAGGATAGAGTTGATGCGGTTATTCTATAATGACTGTAATTTAAGTCATGATATAAAAGCGTGTGATGAGATGGAAGCCTTTTTTGATGCTTTAAAGATGTTGGATACATTTACGGTTGACCAGACTAAAAATTATTTTGATAAGATTAGGGAATCTGTTTCCAATGTAGAGGCACTAGCTCCTGTTAAAAGGTCCCGAGGTGGCTGTGATTTATTAAATATATTACAAACAATGGGGCTGGAGTCCTTATGCTATGAGAATATTACGATTGAAGTAGTAAAGGCATTGCAGGCTAACGACAAAATTACGAAAGCATTGGCATTACAGTTAGCAGAAAAAATTGGTATTACAAAAAAATCATATAAAACCCGCAAGGATATTTTTTATGACATCGTTCGGATGATTAATAACCGTGACACAATGAATGCAACAAAAAATGCATTGACTAATGAAATTCCTAATATTGATGAATAGAGAAGTATGGTCATAAACTATTTTCGATTTTGGTGGAAAAGATTGTATGATATGAAGATAGGCTGTCCCTGTAGTGGGATGGCCTTTTTGAATAAAGTGTGTCTAAATATAGGTTGACTGGCCGTTTTCAGATAGTCATGGATTGATTATAAGGACACAAATGTAGTTTTACATAATCTGGAAAATGGTAATATCCTTGAATTTTTCATATAATAACAGTAGTGCCATATAAAACAAGTATTCCTATTGAAATTGTAGGAATACTATGGTATAGTAAAAAGCGTAGATGAAGCTTTTAACTTTAGGACTACAGAAAGGCGGATTTTGATTATGAAGCAATTGATTTATCTGGATAATGCGGCCACCACAAAGACCAGGCCGGAGGTGGTGGAGTCCATGCTTCCATACTTTACGGAGTATTACGGCAACCCCTCCTCGGTCTACGACTTCTCCACTGAGAGTAAAAAGGCCGTAAACCATGCAAGAGAGACCATTGCCCGGTCCCTGGGTGCAAAGACCAATGAGATATATTTTACGGCCGGAGGCAGCGAGGCCGATAACTGGGCCCTGGTGGCCACGGCAGAGGCCTATGGAAATAAAGGGAAACACATCATCACCACCAAGATTGAGCACCACGCCATCCTTCACACCTGCCAGTACCTGGAGAAAAGGGGATACGAGGTCACATATCTGGATGTGGATGAAAATGGAGTGGTCAAGCTGGATGAGCTTAAGAAGGCCATCCGGCCGGACACCATCCTCATATCAGTGATGTTTGCCAATAATGAGATCGGTACCATCGAGCCCATCAAGGAGATTGGGGCCATTGCCAGGGAACACGGGATTTTGTTCCACACCGATGCGGTACAGGCATTTGCCCATGTGCCCATTGATGTGGATGAGTACAATATTGACATGCTCAGTTCCAGCGGACATAAGCTGAACGGGCCCAAGGGAATTGGATTTCTCTATATCCGCACAGGTGTTAAGATTCGTTCCTTCATCCACGGAGGCGCCCAGGAGCGCAAGCGCCGTGCCGGAACAGAGAATGTGCCCGGTATAGTGGGATACGGCAAGGCGGTGGAGCTGGCCATGGCCAACATGGAGGAACGGGCTGCCAGGGAAACGAAACTGCGGGATTATCTGATGAAGCGGGTCATGGACGAGGTGCCCTTTACCAGGATTAACGGCTCACGCACCAGCCGCCTTCCGGGCAATGTGAATTTTGCTTTCCAGTTTATTGAAGGTGAATCCCTTCTCATCAAACTGGATATGGCAGGCATCTGCGGATCCAGCGGTTCAGCCTGCACTTCAGGGTCACTGGACCCATCCCATGTGCTTTTGGCCATCGGGCTGCCTCATGAGATTGCCCACGGCTCTCTCCGTCTTACCTTAAGCGGGGAGAACACAAAGGAGGAGATGGATTACGTGACGGAGCAGATTAAGGATATCGTGGGATACCTGCGGAGCATGTCGCCTTTGTATGAGGATTATATAAAGCACAATGGCGGTGAGAAAAAATAATATACAGGGAAGTGCCTGTATGAAAGATAAACTTGGAACGATTCAGGAGGAATATAGATGTACACAGAAAAAGTAATGGACCATTTTGAGCACCCCAGAAATGTGGGTGAGATAGAGAACCCCAGCGGAATGGGGACAGTGGGAAATCCCAAATGCGGCGATATTATGCGGATTTACCTGGATATTGATGAGAACCAGATTATCCGTGACGTGAAGTTCAAAACCTTTGGCTGCGGGGCTGCCGTGGCAACCAGCAGCATGGCCACGGAGCTGGTAAAGGGAAAGACGGTCCAGGAGGCCATGGCCGTTACCAATAAAGCAGTCATGGAAGCACTTGACGGACTGCCGCCTGTTAAGGTACACTGTTCTCTGTTGGCAGAGGAAGCAATCCATGCGGCTCTCTGGGATTATGCACAGAAAAACGGTATTACCATTGAGGGCTTGGAAAAACCCAAGGATAATATTGAGGAAGAGGAAGAAGAGGAGAACTATTGAGCAGGAAGGTAGTAGTAGTAGGCATGTCAGGAGGAGTTGACTCCTCCGTGGCAGCCTGGCTGTTAAAGGAACAGGGTTACGATGTGATTGGCGTGACCATGCAGATTTGGCAGGACGAGGATGCTGAGGTTCAGGAGGCAGAGGGCGGATGCTGCGGTCTAAGCGCGGTGGATGACGCCAGAAGGGTTGCCATGGACCTGGGTATCCCTTATTATGTCATGAATTTCAAGGAAGAGTTCCGTAAAAACGTGATGGATTATTTTGCGGGTGAGTACGTGGAGGGAAGGACGCCCAACCCGTGTATTGCCTGCAACCGCCACGTGAAGTGGGAGTCACTGCTCAGGCGGAGCATGGCCATCGGGGCTGATTACATTGCCACAGGTCATTATGCGCAGATAGACAGGCTGCCGGGAGGGCGTTATTCCCTAAAGACCTCGGTGACCGCCGCAAAGGACCAGACATACGCTCTCTACAACCTGACCCAGGAACAGCTGTCCCATACCCTGATGCCTGTGGGAAGCTACCATAAGGAGGAGATACGGGACATGGCAGAGCGCCTGGGACTTCCGGTGGCACATAAACCGGACAGCCAGGAGATATGCTTTATCCCGGACCACGATTACGCGTCATTTATTGAGGAATACACGGGCAGGGAGCTGCCGCCGGGAAACTTCGTGGACCTGGACGGCAATGTCCTGGGCCGTCATAGGGGCATTACCCACTATACGGTGGGCCAGAGAAAGGGGCTGAACCTTTCCATGGGCCGCCCTGTTTTCGTGGTGGAAATACGCCCTGAAACAAATGAAGTTGTCATCGGTGACAACCAGGATGTATTTACAAATGTGCTACGCTGCGATAAACTGAACTGGATGGCAGTTGACGGGCTTCATGGAAAGTCCATGGATGTCTTGGCCAAAATCAGATACAGCCACAAAGGAAGTCCCTGTACCATCCGTGAAATCGGGAATGATATGGTGGAATGCCGTTTCCATGAGCCGGTCCGGGCCGTGACTCCGGGACAGGCCGTGGTATTCTACGACGGGGATTATGTGGCAGGCGGAGGTACCATAATAAGATGAAACGGAAGATAAGAGAAAGCAGCGCCGCATGTAAAAGCAGTGCGGCGCCCACAGACAGAATGGAACGCAACGGAATGGCACGTAACAAACGGCGGGTAAATGGTCTGGCCGCCATTGGGCTGGCAGGCATCATGGCCGCCGGCATGGGTCTGACCGGGTGTGGAAACTATGTGCCCAGCAGCGAGATGAAGGCCGGAATCCAGTCCGAAGGCGGGGAGGTGTCCTGGGGCCAGGAGAGCCCGTCAGCCGGCGAGCCCTCAGTTGCGCGGGAAGAAGGCAGTGCGGATAAAGGCAGTAAGGCCGAGACCATCAAACTGGACACAGAGCGAACCACGGCACCCATGCCTCAGTTTGAGGATATATCAGACACTGTCTATGTGAAATCATCAAACGGCGGCAGTGTACGCATACGCTCTGCCTGCGATACAGGGGACGATTCCAACATTCTGACATACGCCAGTCCCGGAACCGGACTAAAGCGTACCGGGAAGGGGGAGCAGTGGACCAGAATTGATTATAATGGAACGCCGGGTTACATATCATCCGGATATATAACCACCCAGGTTCCGGAGACCACGGCCGCGCCGCCCCGGGCATGTGTGGACAGCGGGGAGATAACCCTGAATCCTTCGTGGAAATACGCGGAGTTTTCCAAGATTTATTCGGGTGCGGCGGTACTGTACCGCTCCGAGGCAGCAAGCCCCAAGGGCATTACGGTCTGCGTCAATGCGGGGCATGGAACCAAGGGCGGAGCTTCTGTCAAGACGCTGTGTCATCCCGACGGCACACCCAAGGTAACCGGGGGCACCACCGGCGCAGGGGCCACCTTGGCGGCAGCCGTGTCAGGCGGCATGACCTTTGCCGACGGAACCGCCGAGAGCAAGGTGACGCTGTCCATGGCAAAGATACTGAAGGATAAGCTGCTGGCAGCAGGATATGATGTGCTGATGATCCGGGAGAGCGGCGATGTCCAGTTGGACAATATAGCCAGGACTGTCATAGCCAATAATGCAAGCGACTGCCACATTGCTCTTCACTGGGATTCCACCACCAATAACAAGGGGGCATTTTACATGAGCGTTCCCAATGTGGAATCCTACCGGAACATGGAACCCGTAAAATCTCACTGGCAGCAGCACAATGCCCTTGGCGAAAGCCTGGTGGCAGGTCTTAAGGGGGCGGGAGTCAAGATATTCTCCGGCGGCTCCATGGCCATGGATCTGACCCAGACTTCCTTCTCCACTGTGCCGTCCGTGGATATAGAGCTGGGAGACAAGGCTTCCGACCATTCTGCGGCCACGCTGACTACGCTGGCTGACGGCCTGGTGGCTGGGGTGAACCAGTATTTTGGGCAGTGAGGACAGAAAAAAATGAGAAAAACGATGATTTGAATTAGGGAATAGAAGGAGGGCTAAAACCCTCCTTTTTCCAGACAATCAACTGCAAACTGAGCGAATACAGCGGCCATCCCGGGTATCACGGATTCCTCCAGCATAAAGCTGCTGCTGTGGAGTCCAAACGTTCCCTGATTTTTTTCAGTTGCAATGCCGGCATATACATAGGCTCCCGGAACACGGGCCACATATTCACTGAAATCCTCTCCTCCAAGATGAGATTGGTATCCAGTTTGACATGTTCTTCACCTAATATCCTGGCAGCTCACTGAAGGCAGAATCTTACACAGCACCCTTGCCGCTGTTTCAGGAAGACGTCGGGATACGATTTGCTGTAAACCGGAATAAATCTGATTCGTTATGGCAATGGGGTCTATGCACTCATGGGGCCAGGAACTATGACCGCCTTGCCCTGTCACCTGTATTTCAAATCTTCCAGGATATCCAAAGGCACATCTCTCTGCCACACACATTTCTCCCGCCGCTGCTTCTGGCCATGCATGGGCGGCAAAAACAGCGTCTACAGCAGAATTTTCCAGTATGCGGTCTTCCTCAACCATTTTTCTTCCACCAATTCCATTTTCCTCACCGGGCTGGAATACAAATTTCACGTGACCGGAAAACTGGCTGCGCAGCTTTGACAGAATCATTGCACTGCCTAAAAGCCACGCAGCATGTCCGTCGTGTCCGCATGCGTGCATTATGCCAGGTGTTTCTGACGAAAAGGGAAGTCCGGTTTTTTCTTCTATGGGCAGCGCGTCGATATCTGCACGCAGAAGAACTGTTTTTCCAGCGCCCTTTGCTCCTGTCAGGCTGCCGACGACCCCGGTACCGCCGGCAGCCCCTGTAATCACCTCCATCCCTTCCAGACTGCGTAACTTCTCAGCAATTTTATGGGATGTTTCATACTCCTCCATAGAGAGTTCCGGATGGCAGTGGAGTTCACGGCGAAATTGGATTATTTCTTCTCTGCATTGTTCTGCTTTTTCTTTGATTTGTTCGGTCAGCATCAGCTTCCTCCCTGAGTTGGAATAGAATGTAATAGGCCCCACAGACAGTGAGGCCGGTATAGTTGACTTTATTTGCTTACGAAATTTAAAAACTGGCGCAGCCTTGGATTTTCAGGGTTATCAATGAGTTCCTCAGGGGAACCGTCAGCCGCAATCATACCGTTGTCCATGAACAATATGCGGGTTGCAACGTTTCTTGCGAATTTGATTTCGTGGGTGACCAGGACCATGGTGGAATCCTCTTCGGCCAGCCGGCGAATGGTATTCAGTACTTCTCCCACAAGTTCGGGATCCAGGGCGGAAGTGGGCTCGTCGAAGAGCAGAACATCCGGACTGACCGCCAGGGCCCGGGCAATGGCCACACGCTGCTGCTGTCCGCCCGACATCTTGGCCGGGTAAAAATCCTTACGGTCCAGCATGCCTACTTTCTCTAAAAGCCGCAGGGATGTCTCCTCTGCTTCAGCCTTTGGTCTGTTATGAACGGTCACAAGCGCTTCCATGACATTTTCCAAAGCTGTTTTATTCTTAAATAGATTATAGCCCTGGAATACCATGGCAGATTGACGCCGCAGGTTCCGTACTTCCTTAGAAGTATACCTGGCTGCGTCCACACGCGCATTGCCGATCTGAATGATTCCCGTGGTGGGTATACACAGAAAGTTCAGGCAGCGCAGCAGGGTTGATTTTCCGGTACCCGATGGCCCCAGGATGGCCACTATTTCATTTTTCTTTATATTCAGGTTAATGTCCTTTAGAACTTCTGTATCGGTTCCGAATGTTTTGGACAGATTTTCTACTGTAACCATCTGTTATTTCCCTTCAACTGCAGATTTTCAGCTGTTATTTAGTGGGTTGCCGTTAACCACTCGTCGCTAATAAGCTGGGATAAATCCTCATAAAACCATTTAGTGATGATTTCAGAAACGGTTCCATCCTCATGCATTTCCTTTAATACCACATTGATATCATCGCGGAGTCCGGCTCCCTCCTCCGTGTCAGCAAACCACCAGCCTACGTTATTTCCAAACAGCTTTTGGTCCAGCATACGAAATTCCAGGTTCTGGGCCCTTTCTGCTTTTTCGATGTTGGTAACTGTATTGGCATAACAGTCTATGCGCCCAAGGGAACAATCCTGAAAACCTGCATTTGAATCCTCATAAGTTACGATTTCCCAATCATAATCAGGAGCCATATTCTCAACTGTTGACTGGGCAGCCTGTCCGGCTGTCACACCGATGGTGTGTCCGCGTAAATCATCCATTGTCTTATATTCGCTGTCCGGCCGGACTATGATGACCTGCGCATCCGCATAGATTGGGTCAGATGCAATATATGTTTTCAGACGGGCTTCGGTAATGGCAAAGCAGTTTGCGGCTACATCCACACGGCCGGTGTTTAATTCCCCAAACAGGGAGGCCATATCTGAAACCTGTTTCATCTCGATGGTCCATCCGGTGCGGGCTTCGATTTCAGCCCAAAGGTCAGCCTCAGCTCCTGTCCAGTTTCCCTGGTCGTCAACCATGGAATAGGGTTCGCCGGTACCGGCAGTCCCTACTATGACAGTGCGGCTTTCAGCCGGTTCTGTATCATTGCCGGAATTGTCTGTCTTTGCATGTTCGGACGGGTTTGCCTGTGTGGCTTTGGCAGAGGCAGCAGGCTCCGGGCTCTGGCCTGAACAGCCTGCCATGGAAGCAGCTGCCAGGGCTGCCGAGATAATAAGAGCGGTTGCTTTTTTTTTGCTTTTCATATGTTTCCTCCATTTGATGAATATTATAATATATAAGCAAACGGTCTAAAAAATAGCATTGCACCGTTTTTCCAATACTTTCTGGAAAGCCGTGAGAATCAGTGTTATAACCCAGTAAATCAACATGACGCAGGCATAGCACTCAAAGAACTGGAAGGTGTTGGCTCCTTCAATTTTTGCGGCCCCCATCACGTCCCTGACTCCAACCAGAAATGCCAGGGAAGACATTTTGAAAAGATTAATCAGGTCATTGAATAGAGGCGGAAGCGCAACACGGATTGCCTGGGGTATGACAATTCTGATTGTCATTTGGAAACCTGTCATGCCAAAGGCCATGGCTACTTCCCTCTGCCCCTCATCCACGGAAATCAATGCCCCGCGGATGGATTCTGAAACAAACGCTCCCATGTTCAGGCTCATGATGACCGCAACAGCCACGGTGGGAGACATATTAAGAATAAGGGAACTTAAGTTGGCCAGACCGTAATAGAAAAAGAACAGCTGGGCGGCAACCGGTGTACCGCGGACAAAGGATATCCAGATTTTTAGAACCTGGCTCACACCCTTTACTTTGTAATAGCTGATGATGGCAAAGACCATTCCGATGACAAGCGAGAAAACGGCACTGATAATGGTCAGAGTCAGAGTCACATTCAACTTGCCCGCAATATAGGGAAGTGTTTGAAAGAAATAGCTCCAGTTAAATTTCATACCATACCCCTTCGTGATGATTTATCTTTATGTATAATTAATACAGCTTTGAACAGCAGACATATTATATATCGTTAAATACATGAAATCCAATTGACAAAACCTATTGGGAAATTGTGCCGGATAGATATTATGAATGGTGTTAAAATTGTAAATGTAAGGAAAACGTAAATCCTTCCGCATTTACAAATAAAACCTGATGCGTTACAATGAACATAACACCAAAGGTTTGTTTAAGACAAGGAGGGATTACATGAGATTAATGAAACGTCTGCTGGCAGTGGTTCTGGGAGCTGTCCTTTTATGTCCCATGACCGCTTATGCGGCCCGGTCACAGGAAGCATTGGAGCTGTACAAGGCGGTGGAAGCCAAGAACCAGAACATGACGGATATGAACGCCTTTTACGATTTCAAGATGAAGATGACAGGCAGCCTGCTTGAGAATGAAGGTATCAGTCCCATTGACATGCGGCTGGAGATGAATATGAAGATGAATCATATGCAGGACCCCAGTCAGCTGCGTTACATGGCATATTGCCGTATGACAATTCCGGACAGTGAGCCTATCACCTATTCCATGTATTATCTGGACGGCTATACCTACATGGATATGCCGGGACAAAAGATTAAGTACCCCATGGCCATGGGCGACATGATGAATCAGGCCATGGCTTCGTCAAAGGCTTTCGAGGTGCCGGAGGATTTGGCCGGAGACTTTAACCTGTGGGACGAGGGAGAGAACAAGGTCATCGGCTATACCATCAACGATGCCAGGATGAACGAGTACATGCAGATGGTACTCGGCTCTACCGGACTTACGGGCATGCTGGACGGTCTTGATATGAAGCTTCGCAATATCCGCGGAGAGTATGTGGTGAATCCGGCCGGCGACTGCATTAAGATGCGCCTCAAGATGGATATGGATATGACCATGCAGGGGGAGACCTTCAGTGTGAGCCTGGACGGCGATGTGGGAATCGCGGATCCCGGCCAGCCCGTGGATGTACCTGTTCCAAATCCTGCGGAATATACCGAGATGCAGGCGGCAGCCAGTTAAAGGAGATTTGAGGGTATTTTTAAGATAGTTTCAAAATATGCTGAAAATGTCTAAAAAAATTAACGCCAACTACTACACAAAACACGGATTTTAGTGTATAATGCAGTAGTTGGCATTTTTTTGGAGGAGTACCCAAGTGGCTGAAGGGTCTGGCTTCGAACACCAGTAGGTCGGCAGCACCGGCGCGAGGGTTCAAATCCCTCCTCCTCCGTTTATGTGACGATTCTGGCATTTGCTCCGGCCGCAGCTTTTATACAGGTTACGGCCGCCCTCCAGAACCTTCTTTTCCCGTATCAGCTCTGCAATCGCAGAGCCCCCCGCTGACGCGTCCAAGCCACTGTTCAAAGGTTTCATCCTGATAACGGTATTTGTGTTTCCAGATATCGATTCCCAGCCGGTTTTCAGCTCCCAGACACTCCTGTATTTCCATATAATTACACCCCGGATTCTATATATTGTATTAAAAACAATAATATCACAATATATGGCATGATTCGAGCCCCGGGAAGGGATGGGTTAAAAACGCGCAAAAAATGCAGCCCTGGTTTATCAGGACTGCATGCGGTTTTCAGGAAATTCCTGAGGGAAATCATGGGTGGCGCTGTCTGCGCCGGGCAAATCAATTTCAGGAATGTCCCCATCCCCATAGGTGCTGCTGTTTCTGCCCGGAAGCTCCAGGGGTTCCTGTCTGCCGGGCTCCTGTCTTCCGGGTATCTGTATTCCGTCCATGTGCCATCATCCTTCCGTAAACATGTTTTCCACGTAGTTGCGCATATCCTCATGGCTCTTTATGTTTCTGGCCCTGTTTACCACTTGTTTCTGTTCCGGCTCCGTAAGGCCGGAGAAACGGCTCATGGCTTCAGGATTCATAGCCAACTCCATGGTAAATCCAATGGGAAGTTCATCCCGCTCTATCATATTCATCACCTCAGGATTAGTATGGAAGGCGGGGACGGAAAATATGCATGGCCGGATTCAGGATTTAAAAGGCACCTGTAACGGAACCGGGAATGGTGAACTGTACGGCGCCCATGTAACCCGGCGCCACATCGTATTCGTTAAATGTAATCACAAGTTCGCCGTTTTCATTGAAATAATAGCTCTCATCGCCTGTAAGTCCCTTGAAATCCTCATCCGGCATATCGGATTGGTAGAAGTACATGATGGACTCATCCTTTGCCATCTGTTCCGCCATCTGGCTCTTAATGTTGGTGCTGATGGCATCCAGCATTTCCGGACGGTCATGGAACAGGTCCTTTAAGGAGATGACATTTCCGGTGGCCTTGTCTATGGTAAATACCTTGACGAACTGGGTACCGCTGGCCATGGTAAGGGTGGTATCAATGCGGATGCACAGATATTTGCTGTTGTCCGTCACCACTTCATAGCGGGAATCCAGACCATAGTGCCCCTCTCCGTTGTCCTTTGACAATTCTTCCTCATACATGGCAATGAGCTCATTGCCATAATCCTCTATGGATTTGTTTGCCGGTACCTGGGCACCCTCGGTCCCTTCAATCGTCACCTGGGGAACCTTGATATCAGCCTCAAAATGATTCTTTTTATCTTCATAAGTGCGGAAGGTTACCACCTTTGCGATGGATCCAATGACCGGAATCTGTTCCATGGCATTGGCCAGGGCCGGTGTGGCGTTGGCCAGTACGGTAATGGCAATCATGGCAGCGGCAGCGGCCCCGCCTGTCTTCTTTGCAAATTTCATAATAATCACGCCTTTCTGTTCTTTTTTTGCCTGGGCAATGCCCGCAAGCATGCGTTCCTTTGCTTCCTTTGGAACAGGTATGCTTTCATATTCTGATTTCAGGTTATCCATCTGTCTGTTTTCTTCCTGTTTCATGAGCATGGCTCCTTTCTGAAAAATGGTTCTGGTTTCCGCCCAAAGACTCCGGCTCCAGTTCCAGCCTTAGCTTTTTTAAGGTGCGGTATAGCCTGGCCTTTACTGTGTTGAGATTTTCACCTACTATATCAGCAATCTCTTCTAATTTAAGATCCTCAAAATACCGCAGTAGGATGACAGTCCTGCTTTTGTCATCCAGCCGGTTTATCATCTGTTTCAAGTCCAGGTCCTGGTAATGGTCCTCCGTGGGTGTTTCCGGCATTTCTTCTGTGGGTGTTTCTTTCTTTTTCCTGCGCAGCATATCCAGGCTTGTGTTGACTACGATCCGGTAAATCCATGTGGACAGGTAGTCTTTATTTCTGACCCCTTTGCAGTCCTTAATTGCCCGGTAGGCGCTTTCCTGGACTACATCAAGGGCATCATCTTGGTTTCGCATTAGCTTATATGCCAGGCGGTAGTAGCGTTCATAATTTTCCGTAAGGAGACGTTCTGTTTCCGCCGTGTGGTTGTAAAAGCCCATGTACCTGCATCCTCCTTTCATATCCTTCTGACTGTTAGACGTCTGGGGCAGGGATAAAGTTGCGTCTGTTTTATGATTTTACGGATTGTTTCATAAAATGCAACATCCATTGTGTTTTAAGCTGAAAAATGTTATATTGTTCATGTGACAGAATCTGTGGAACATGAATTAACGAAAGGTGTACGAAAGGATGAGAGAGGAACGGACTAACGATATAGATGGGATGAGAGATTACGAAGATATCCGGCAGGTACCGCTGGAGCCGGGCCGGCCGGCGTCTGGCCGGCAGAATCCTCCTGTGGGGGATTCCTACATAGGAGGCAGGCCCAGACGTGAGCGGGTTTCCAGAAGAAAGCCCGGTATGGGAGATACGGGACCGGGGGCCGGAAAGCCTGCTGCCGGAACGGCGCAGGAGGACCAGAACACCAGAAAGAAGACTGAACGGTCTCAAAGGAATAAAAAAACAGGAAATTCAGGTTCAGGTGAACGCCGTAACCGTTCGGGGAAAGGCGTGTCCTTCCTGGCGCTTTTGCTGGTGCTGGTGTTGGGCGCAGGCGCCGGTCTTGGCGGAGGTTATTACCTCTGGGGCTGGGAGAGGCCCTATACCGTGGATTTGAAGGCAGTGGAAGTGCCGGATTATGTAGAGCAGGATTTCATAAGGAAGAATATATTTTCCAGGCCGGATGTGGGGCGTCAGAAGGTGGATAAGATTGTCATACACTATGTGGCTAATCCCGGCTCCACGGCCAGGAATAACAGGGACTATTTTGACAGCCTGGCTGACCAGGACCCGCAAAAAAGCGGTTCGTCTGCCAGCAGCCATTTTGTAGTGGGTCTGGAAGGAGAAGTTATCCAGTGCATTCCTGTCAATGAGATTGCCTATGCCAATGCCCCTTTAAACAACACGACGGTTGCCATTGAGGTGTGCCATCCGGACGACAGCGGAAAGTTCAATGATGCCACCTATGAATCCCTGGTGGATTTGACGGCCTTCCTCTGCAGACAGCTGAAACTGACGCCTGGGGACGTCATACGCCACTATGATGTAAATGAAAAACTCTGTCCTAAGTATTATGTGGAGCACGAGGACGCATGGGAGCGGTTCCAGAAGGATGTAAAGGCAGCCATGAAAACAGAAAGCGCGGGATGAGGTGCATAAACGGTATAAATGCGGCAAATCCTATATCATCGCCGCTCGCAGCCATTCCCCGGCTAAAGAGGAATGAATTCCGGCTTTCTGCCATGGTACACGGTAAAATATTTATAACCGCAGTCCAGCAGCAGTTCGCGGCAGGTGTCAAAGGCATAACCCACATATTCCGGGGTATGGGCGTCGGATCCAATGGTTATCATCTCGCCGCCCAGCTCCCGGTAGCGCATGAGAATCTTCCGGCAGGGATTGGGCTGGCCCAGGCCGTACTTAAAACCGCCTGTGTTGCACTCCAGAGATTTGCCGTTTTCAATAAGAATCTTTAAGAGCGGGTCAATCCACCGGCTCAGATGCCGGTAGTCGTAAAAGTCGTTCTGGTGGGGAGCGTAGCGCACCGCGTAATCCAGATGGCCAAAGGAATCAAAGGTATGGCACAGGTCTCTGACACGCGCCAGGGAGGCTTCAAAGAAATCCTCAAAGCCGGTCACCTCGCCCTGCCTGTTCCAGTATTCCGGATCGTATGGGTCCATGCTCTTTACAAAATGGCTGGATCCGATGATGAAATCAAAGGAATCCCCATAACGCTTTACAAAGTGCTCCAAATATTCTTTAAGATGCTCCTGAAGCCCCAGCTCGATTCCAATGTTGATGCGGATACGGTCCCTGTAATCTGCCCGGAGCATGCGCAGGGCCGTGAGATAGGCGGGTATATCCAGGATAAAATCACAGTCGCAGAATCCAGAATCGTAGTCGTGGTGGTCGGTAATGCACATCTCCTTCATGCCAAGTTCTATGGCTTTCTCAATCTGCAGGCTGATGGAGGTGTTGGAGTCACCGGAAAATTCAGTGTGCAGATGGCAGTCGTATATCATTGGAGCCTCTCCTTTGCTTCTATCGCATTTCATAACAACATTATAGCAGAAAATACCCGAATGGCAAGATTCCAGTCTTTTCTTCGTATAAATAGTTCAAAGATCCGTAAAAATAAAAAAAGGACTTGCCATTTCATTAGAAATTGATTACAATAGAGAGAGGTTGATTAATATTTAACAATAATATATTTTTTAACAAACTAGGAGGAATTGAATCATGGCAGTAAAAGTAGCGATTAATGGATTTGGACGTATTGGACGTCTGGCTTTCCGTCAGATGTTCGGAGCAGAAGGTTACGATGTAGTAGCTATCAATGACTTAACCGATCCTAAGATGTTAGCTCATCTGTTAAAGTATGATACGGCACAGGGTGGATATGCCGGCGTTTACGGCCAGGGTCTGCACACTGTTGAGGCTGGAGAGGATTCCATTACTGTAGACGGCAAGAAGATTACCATCTACAAGGAGCCAAAGGCTGCTGATCTTCCATGGGGCGAAATCGGCGTAGACGTGGTTCTGGAGTGTACCGGATTCTACTGCTCTAAGGACAAAGCTCAGGCACACATCGATGCAGGCGCTAAGAAAGTTGTTATCTCTGCTCCGGCAGGCAATGACCTTCCTACTATTGTATACAGCGTTAACGAAAATGTACTGACAGCTGACGACAAGATTATCTCCGCAGCTTCCTGTACAACAAACTGCTTAGCTCCTATGGCTAAGGCACTGAATGATTACGCTCCTATCCAGAGCGGTATCATGTCCACCATCCACGCTTACACAGGCGATCAGATGATTCTGGACGGACCACACAGAAAAGGCGATTTAAGAAGAGCAAGAGCCGGCGCAGCTAACATCGTTCCTAACTCCACTGGTGCAGCTAAGGCTATCGGCCTGGTTATCCCAGAGCTGAACGGCAAGTTAATCGGTTCCGCACAGCGTGTACCTGTACCAACCGGTTCCACCACCATCTTAACAGCTGTTGTTAAGAAGGCCGGCGTTACAAAGGAAGACATCAACGCAGCTATGAAGGCAGCTGCCAGCGAGTCCTTTGGATACAACGAAGATGCCATCGTATCTTCCGACATTATCGGTATGAGATTTGGTTCTCTGTTCGACGCAACACAGACCATGGTAGCCCAGATTGCTGATGATCTGTACGAAGTACAGGTTGTTTCATGGTATGACAATGAGAACTCCTACACAAGCCAGATGGTAAGGACAATCAAGTACTTTGCTGAGTTAGGCTAATTGTGACAACAGGACAGTAATTTTTAAGTAGACTCATGAAGGGTCCGGTCGTTTGGGCCGGGCCCTTTGTTCGCCAAATGTATCAATGACTCTGAAAGGGGAAAGACATATGTTAAACAAGAAAACAGTTGATGATTTAAAAGATTTACAGGGCAAAAAAGTACTGGTACGCTGCGATTTCAACGTTCCGTTAAAGGAAGGCGTTATCCAGAACTATAACCGTATTGACGGAGCCATCCCAACCATAAAGAAGCTTCTTGACCAGGGCGCTAAGGTTATCCTGTGCTCCCATTTAGGCAAGCCAAAGGGCGAGCCCGTTCCGGAGATGAGCCTTGCTCCTGTTGCTCCTGCTCTGAGCGAAAGACTGGGCGTAGAGGTTAAGTTTGTGGACGATCCAAAGGTAACAGGACCTGAGACCCGGAAGGTAGCCGCTGAGTTAAAGGACGGAGAGGTACTGCTCCTTCAGAATACCCGTTACAGGGGTGAGGAGACCAAATTCAAAGACGGCGATGCTGCAAGCGAAGCTTATGCAAAAGAACTGGCTGATCTGTGCGACGGCATTTTCGTAAATGATGCATTCGGTACTGCCCACAGGGCCCACTGCTCCAATGTAGGTGTTACCAGATTTACCAAGGAGAACGTGGTAGGCTACCTGATGGAGAAGGAAATCAAGTTCTTAGGGCAGGCAGTTGAGAATCCGGTTCGTCCATTCGTGGCCATCCTGGGCGGCGCCAAGGTTTCCGACAAGATTAATGTAATCAACAACCTGTTAGACAAGGTTGACACCCTGATTATCGGCGGCGGTATGGCTTATACCTTTGCAAAGGCACAGGGCCAGGAAATCGGCAACTCCTTATGCGAGGCAGATAAGCTGGATTACGCTCTGGAGATGATTAAGAAGGCAGAGGAAAAGGGCGTTAAGCTGCTTCTTCCTGTTGACCATGTGGAAGGAAAGGAATTCTCCAACGATACAGAGCATAAAGTAGTGGATGTGATCGATGCGGGCTGGTCAGGATTTGACATCGGACCTAAAACCATCGCGCTTTATAAGGAAGCATTACAGGGCGCCAAGACCGTTGTGTGGAACGGACCTATGGGCGTGTTTGAGTTCTCCAACTTCGCAGAAGGCACACTGGAAGTATGCCGCGCGGTTGCTGACCTGGCAGATGCCACCACTGTAATCGGCGGCGGCGACTCTGTCAACGCTGTGAAGAGACTGGGCTTTGCTGATAAGATGACCCACATCTCCACCGGCGGCGGCGCTTCCCTGGAATTCCTGGAGGGCAAGGAACTGCCAGGCGTGGCTGCAGCTGACAACAAAGCTTAATTCGGGTTTCCCATAAATGATTTCAGTGTGAAAGGGAGAGGTAAACTACAATGTCAAGAAAGAAAATTATAGCAGGCAACTGGAAGATGAACATGACTCCGTCAGAGGCAGTTGCCCTTGTAAACGAGTTAAAGCCATTGGTAGTGAATGAGGATGTGGACGTGGTATTCTGTGTGCCTGCCATTGACATCATTCCTGCTATGGAAGCAGCCAAGGGAACCAATATCTATATCGGAGCCGAGAATATGTACTATGAGGAGAAGGGCGCTTACACAGGCGAGATTTCCCCCAATATGCTGGTAGACGTCGGCGTTAAGTACGTAATCATCGGCCATTCCGAGAGACGCGAGTATTTCGCGGAGACAGATGAGACCGTGAACAAAAAGGTGTTAAAGGCCTTTGAACACGGCATCACACCGATTGTCTGCTGCGGGGAGACACTGACACAGAGGGAGCAGGGAATCACCATTGACTGGATTCGCCAGCAGATTAAGATTGCGTTCCTGAATGTGACAGCTGACCAGGCTAAGACTGCAGTTATTGCTTACGAGCCCATCTGGGCAATCGGCACTGGCAAGGTGGCTACCACAGAGCAGGCTGAGGAAGTTTGCGCAGCCATCCGTGGATGCATTGGGGAGATTTATGATGAGGCTACAGCTGAGGCAATCCGTATCCAGTACGGCGGCTCTGTATCCGCATCCTCCGCTCCGGAGCTTTTCGAACAGCCGGATATCGATGGAGGACTGGTAGGCGGCGCTTCCTTAAAGCCTGACTTTGGCAAGATTGTAAATTACAACAAGTAATAGCGGAATGTGTGCCCTGCCCCTGACCGGAGCGTGTCCCAACGCGGGATTCACGCGCCCTAAGGCGGCAGGGCATTTAAAACAGAAGGAGATTGAAAATGAGCAAAAAACCAACCGTATTAATGATTCTGGACGGCTACGGACTGAACGATAACTGCGAACACAACGCTGTATGCGAGGGCAAAACCCCGGTTATGGACCAGCTTATGAGCCAGTGCCCCTTTGTAAAGGGAGAGGCCAGCGGCATGGCAGTGGGACTTCCGGAAGGACAGATGGGCAACTCTGAGGTAGGACATCTGAACATGGGAGCAGGCCGTATCGTATACCAGGAACTGACCAGAATCACAAAGTCCATTCAGGACGGGGACTTTTTCCGGATTCCGGAGTTTCTCACAGCAGTTGAAAACTGCAGAAAACATGATTCTGCCCTTCATATGTTCGGACTGGTGTCTGACGGCGGCGTACACAGCCACAACACCCACATCTACGGCCTGCTGGAGCTGGCGAAGAAGAACGGCTTAAAGAAGGTGTATGTACACTGCTTCCTGGATGGCCGCGATACACCTCCTGAATCAGGAAAAGGCTTTGTGGAGCAGCTGGAAGCAAAGATGAAGGAAATTGGCATAGGCGAGGTGGCTTCTGTCATGGGACGTTACTATGCCATGGACCGTGATAAGAGATGGGACCGCGTGGAACAGGCTTACAGCGCTCTGACAAAGGGCGAAGGAAATCAGGCTGAAAGCGCTGCGGCAGGCATCCAGGCTTCCTATGACAATGATAAGGCGGATGAGTTCGTCATCCCCTTTGTGGTCATGAAGGACGGCAAGCCTGTGGCGACTATCCAGGACAAGGATTCCGTGATTTTCTACAACTTCCGTCCGGACCGCGCAAGGGAGATTACCCGCGCATTCTGCGACGACAGCTTTGACGGCTTCCCGAGGGAGAAAAGACTGGACCTGGTGTATGTATGCTTTACGGATTATGACGAGACCATCCAGAACAAGCTGGTTGCATTTAAAAAGGAGAGCATCACCAATACCTTTGGCGAGTTCCTGGCAGCTCACCAAAAGACTCAGGTAAGGATTGCGGAGACAGAGAAATATGCTCATGTGACCTTCTTCTTCAACGGCGGCGTGGAAGAACCAAACGAGGGTGAGGACCGCATCCTGGTTCCTTCTCCAAAGGAGGTTGCCACCTATGATTTAAAACCCGAGATGAGCGCTAATGGCGTGTGTGATAAGCTGGTGGAAGCCATCAAATCCGGCAAATACGATGTTATCATCATCAATTTTGCCAACCCTGACATGGTAGGCCATACCGGAGTTGAGGACGCAGCCATCAAGGCCATTGAGACCGTGGACGCCTGCGTGGGCCGTGCGGTGGAGGCCGTCAAGGAAGTGGACGGCGTCATGTTCATCTGCGCGGACCATGGAAACGCAGAGCAGCTGGTGGACTATGAGACAGGCGAACCATTTACCGCCCATACCACCAACCCGGTACCGTTCATCCTGGTAAATGCGGACCCATCCTATAAGCTGCGTGAGGGCGGCGCACTGTGCGATATCGTGCCTACCCTTATCGAACTCATGGGAATGGAGCAGCCTAAGGAAATGACAGGAACATCACTGCTGGTTAGGTAAGAATAATTAAATAAGAATCAATATATGTAAAAGCCGGCTCCGAATGTGCGGAGCTGGCTTTTTTGATCTAAAAATGCCGGGGCAGGCGCCAAGTAATCTTAAATCATTCAGGTTACCGCATGTCTTTGAGGGATTTGCCGGGCCGGTACAGCAGTATTTGTTTCTTTACTGCTGTCAGAGGCTTTGGACCGCTGCGTCCGTTTTATGTACAGTTGGTTGCTCTGCATCTTCTGCTTTAGCGGCAGAGGGGCCGCTTGCAGCAGCCTTCCCGGAGACAGCCTTTCCCACAGCAGACTTCCCAACACCCGCCTTTCCCGGAACGCTACCGGATAACTTGATGGAAGCCTTTGCGCAGGCAGGACCCACCATTTCATACAAAAGCCCGCTGGACAGAATGATGGTGGACAGCAGCTGGCCGCTTTCTGCGGGGAGTATACGCTGTCCCAGCACAGCCAGGCCGATGGACACGCCTGCCTGAGGAATCAGCGCCAGGCCAAAGTAACGGCGTATTTCCGGTGAAGCGTGGGTAACCGCGGCGCCCAGGGCAGAGCCGGTGTATTTTCCGGCAATGCGGACCAGAAAGTAAACAATGCCGATCACGCCGGCGGCCGCCAGGCTGGGGACGGAAAGCCTCATGCCGGAAAGCACGAAGAACATCACCAGGAGGGGAGGCGTGAACTGGTTTAACTGCTTGAACAGGTGTTTGTTGCCGCTGGCATTGATATAAGCGGTGCCGGAGGCCATACATGCCAACAGGGGAGAAACATCAAGGGAAGTACAGATACCGGCCACGCCCATGATAGTGACGCAGGCCAGAACCAGGCTGTGGTCTTTGCTGCGGCGTTTGTGTATCAGCCTGCTGAGCACCACACCGGATAATCCGCCCAGCGCCAGCGCCAATAAGTTAAAGAGCACCGGAAAAGCAATCTGGGAAACCGTCACAGAGCCGCTGGAGGAACTGGCCTGGACAAAGGCCGCGCACACGCTGAAGGCTATCAGGGAGACCGCATCGTCCAGGGCAACTGCCTGCAGGATAGTGTCCACAAACGGCCCTCTGGCCTTATACTGCCGGATAGTCATAATGGTGGAGGCAGGGGCCGTGGCGCAGCCAATGGCTCCTAAAAGCAGACTGAAGGACAGGGATAACCCAATAATCAGCATAACAATTGTGATGAAGATACCTGCGGTCAGGGATTCAAACAGGGTCAGAATCACCATGTTTTTTCCGTTGGCTTTCAGGGATGACAGTTTAAAATATTTTCCTACTCCAAATGCGATGAATGCCAGGGCAAGGTCCGTGATGAAATCCATCTGTTCAATATATTGTGAAGGGACAAGGTTCAGGCACCAGGGCCCGATGATGACTCCCGCAATAATATAACCGGTAACGTTAGGAAGATGAAGCTGTTTTGTGATTCGTGTCAACAGAAAGCCGGATGCCAGCATGACTGCTATGGCCAATATAATTCCTGCTGCTCCCAGGTTTGATAAAAATAGTGCCATAATCAGCACTCCTTTCTGCGTTTTTTTTGTTTTGCTTGATTATAGTAGTGTTTGGTGATAAAATCAAATGATATTATTTGATTGGGATATAAAAAATATTTATATACTGAGGGGGGACGGGCCCGTGTTTGACATGAAAGTAAAGACCCTTCTGGCTGTCATCGAAGCCGGAAGCTATACAAAGGCAGCTCAGAAGCTGAATCTGACCCAGCCGGCGGTGAGTCATCAGATTCGCCTGCTGGAAAATGAGTTCGATATAAAAATATTTTATAGGAGCAAAAACAAACTAAAGCTGACCCCCCAGGGGAAGATACTGGTGCAGTACGCCCGCAGGGCGGCGGCCGTCTATTCCAATGCCTGTCAGGCCATTGCGGACAGCAAGACGGAGACCAGCCACCTGAATGTAGGCATCACTCCCACGGCAGGAGAGACCATCATTCCCCAGGTGCTGGCCACCCTCTGCAATGAGAATCCGGATATACATATAAATATTTGTGTCAATACCATTCAAAAAATTTATAGCCGCCTGAAGGCATATGAACTGGATTTTGCCGTGGTGGAGGGCGGGGTGCCGGATACGGCGCTGGTGTCCACCACCCTGGACACGGATTACCTGTGTCTGGCTGTCTCGCCCATGCACCGCCTGGCCAGGGCCAAGACCGTGTCCGTGGAGGAAATACGCCATGAAAAGCTGATTCTGCGCAGCCGCAGTGCAGGCACAAGGCAGCTGTTTGAGAAGCATCTGGGCGCCAGGAACATGAGCCTGGCAGAGTTTAACGTGATGATGGAGCTGGATAATGTGTCCATGATTAAAGAGCTGGTAACCATGGATTTGGGAATTACCATCATTGCCAAAAGCGCCTGCCGCGAGGAATTGGCCAGCGGCCGTCTGGCCATTATTCCCATTGAAAATTCCTCCATGGTGCGCCAGATTGACATGGTATACCAGAAAGATTTCCTGCATCCTGAGCTTATCCGGAATATCCGGGGTATTTATGAACAGCTGAAGGCAAAGTGATGTTTACTGATATGGTATGATACTAACAAGAAATAGAGAGACAAAGGTGCTTTTGGAGGATGGGCTGACCATAGGAGGCAGATCACTGCGAGATGTATTGGAAGCGGTGGGGCATGCGAAAGCCTATGAGTTTATGTTCACTTTGCTAAAAAGTCGCCGCATAGATGAAGAAGTGGTGCTCTATATGCATAGGTTGTTCTATTGGAATATAGAACCAGACTATGCAGGCCGATATCGAGATATTCAGGTTATCATCACAGGTTCCCATTATTCAACCACACCACCAGATAGACTGGACAAGGAGATGAGAGGGCTGTTTGAATGGGTGTCTAAGAAAAGAGAGCGATTCCACCCAGTGGAATTTGCTGCCGAGCTGCACCGGCGTTGTGTATTTATCCATCCGTTCAAGGACGGGAATGGCAGAGTGGCTCGTCTTTTGGTGAATCTTGCGTTGATTCAAGATGGATATCTTCCGGCAGTCATCCCGCCAATCCTTCGTAAGGATTATGTATCTTTGTTGGAACGGGCGCATCGGGAGGCTCATGATTTTATAGAATTTATTGCAGAACGGGAGCTGGAATCTCAGAAGGAAATCCTGCGGCTGTTTCAGATCCCTTTCCCTAAAATGGAGTCTGGAATGTCAGGAATGGAAATGAAATGAAGAAATAGATTGACTGTGTGTCGGACAAAGAAATAGGTCCGGCACTCTTTTGTATCCTATAAGTGCAAGAGATGAAGCATAGGATTTGTGCTTTGCCTTCTGCACTTATTTTTTGAGGCGCTGACCAGGACGTTGGAAAAGATGGACCAGAAGGAATCCCAGTGGAGGCAAGGGTAGCTCTGCTTTTTCCATGTCGATGGGGATGTAGGAGGAACGAATGAGCAAAGTAAAAATCGATATTGCCTATGGCAGCAATCTAAATCTGCCGCAGATGGCGAAGCGCTGTCCCTCGGCAAGGGTGCTTGGAACGTCTGAAATTAAGGATTACAAGCTGTTACTTCGGGGATCACGCACAGGCTCCTATGCCACGATAGAACCCTGTGAAGCCTCGCCTTTTATGGAAATCACCATTGACGATATATCGGGAATCCGATATAATGGTAGTGGTGATGAAAATGACAATAAATGAAATGATAAAAGAAAAAGGAATGTCCCGATACAGCTTATCCAAAAGAAGCGGTATTCCCTGGGCAACACTCTCAGACATCTGCTCCGGTAAAACAAGCTTGACGCGGTGCAATGCGCAGACGCTTCAAAAGCTGGCAACTGCCTTTACAATGACCATCGAGGAGGTGCTGACACTCACAGCAGAATCCGAACAACATCAGGAGGACGGCAAACCGCAGGATCGTTCCTACTTGGAATCCAACCTGTCTGCCCATCTGCAAAAAGCAATCGGCGATTATATACAGGGGGAAAAAGATGAAGTGACCTATATGGACTGCCTATGGGGAGAGCTGTATGGTTCGATTAATGCCGACCTTTGGGCAGGAGTCATATCGGAGGAACAGGCAAATTATCTGAGGGCGAAATATCTTTATGAAGAACAGGAGTGAGCGTGTGAAAAAGAATTTTCACACTGCAATTGGTGCCAAATTGCAAAAGGAAAGGAGATTTAAATGATAGATTTTACAGGCTGCCCTGTCAATAAGTTTAAAGGGTACGGAGGTGCCAATGGCAATAAAATCAACATCGAATATAACGGCGTAAGCTATATGCTGAAGTTTCCACCGGTGCCGTCAAAAAACAAGGCGATGAGTTATACCAACAGCTGTATCAGCGAATATCTTGCCTGCCATATCTTTGAAAGCCTTGGATTTACCGTGCAGGAAACCCTCCTTGGCACTTATACCGACAAGCGCGGCAAGGAAAAAATCGTGGTTGCCTGCAGGGATTTTACTGCCGGCGGCAAAAGGCTGATGGAGTTTGCCCATCTGAAAAACACCTGTGTGGACAGCGAGCAAAGCGGCTACGGCACCGAGCTTTCCTCCATTCTGAAAGCGATAGAGGAACAATCCCTTGTAGAACCCCAAAAGCTGAAAGACTTCTTTTGGGATATGTTTGTAGCCGATGCTTTCCTTGGCAACTTCGACCGCCACAATGGTAACTGGGGAGTTTTGATTGATGAGCAGAACAAGTGCGCTGACATTGCTCCCATCTATGACTGCGGCTCCTGCCTCTATCCACAGATGGATGAAATTGGAATGCAGAAGGTGTTGGGAGATGAAAAAGAAATCCATCAGCGTGTTTATCTGTTCCCGACCTCGGCTATTTTGGAACAGGGGAAAAAGATACCCTACTTTGATTATATTTCTTCCCTGAAAAACGAGGATTGCAATCAGGCACTGCAGCGGATTGCAGATCGAATTGACATGGATCGGCTCTATGCCTTGGTAGAGGAAGCACCGTTTATTACCGAACTGCAAAAGGATTTTTACAGGATTATGCTGTCAGAAAGAAAAGCAAAAATCTTGGACTACAGCATGGAACTGTTTCTTGGGCATGAAATTACCCAAAAGGAACGGCAGGACCCATATCAACTACAGCTCTTGTGAAAAAGGCGGCGGCAACAGCTCTTACCGATGAGCGATTGCGAAAAGGCAGGGCATGGACCATCGGACTGCTCCTCTCGCCTGTTATTTTAATCCCTATGTTAATCTGCTCCCTGCTTTCGGGAACTGACGATCACAATAACATGGTGATAGACTTATGCTTTAACGGTGGAGTGATTTCGGGCAATGTCTCCGAGGATTACCGGGGATACTGAAGATATGCGTGATAGTATATCACCTATGAGGAACGATGATAAGATTGCCAGGGAGGCGAGGGAGAAGGAAGCTCGTCCGAAAAGACCAAGGCCGGAAGCCAGAACGGTGAATCATTCGCAGGAGATTTCCGGGGAGATCAGTTAGAGGCTGCATGATAAGGAGATGGGAGAAATGAACTATTTAGAGATCACAGTATGGATGGAGGAGCATCAATACCATGCGTTGGCTGACCGCCTGGAAGATGATTCTACCATGGAGAAGGTAGTGGATAGATCATGCAGAAGCTGTATGAAAAATGTGTCCCGGCTGAGGAGAGGGAGCGTATCGAGAAAATCATTGTCCAGAAGGAGGTTAGGCGGAAGTCAGAAGAAGCTGCCAGCCGCCGCTTTGTTTTCATTGAGGCAAAGAAGAATGGGGTGACCAGCTGCAGGATTGGGGAAGGGTATGGGACTCCACTTGAAGTGGCCCTGACCTGTCGGCGCCTGTCCCAAAGGAGAAGGCCATGGAGATGACGGTGGAGCAGTACGGCTTCTGCCCGGATATAGACCAGAACTTTGAAGAGCTTGGAGCCTTGGCCGACACCCTGCGGCAGTCCACTGTCTGGTACTTCTGGTGGGATTGATGGGAGATGTGGTGGATGCCGGAATATCAGAAACATACATCGAATTGAAAAAACAGTTTGTTGCGTCCGATAGCGGCCCGGACAGTGTCCGCGCCCTCTATGCCTTTAAGGAGGAGCTGGAGCAGACGGAGGACAAACAAGACAAGGAAGTGCTGATGGATGTGTACGACCTGCCGGACTTCAAAAGGGGCGCCTACGACCTGCTCTGTCAAATCGAGGACCGCTACGCCTGTGTGAAGCGCTTTGGAAAACGGAAGCAAGAAGGAATACCCTTTGGAGAAGACATCTTTGTGGGACTAACGGAGGAATATCATGCTGGTCAAGAAGTTTGAAAGTGTCCTGTGTCAACTGGGCATGGAGCGGCTGGAGCACCCACTGTTTTACCATGCGCCAGTGGGAATCCGGTTCGGAATAGGTGGGGAAGAGACGATATATTTAGATGGAAAACCAAATCCCGTCTATGTTCAGGGTGCGCTGGACCGGGCGGCGGCGATTTATCGGAGCCTTCCGATCCCACCAGATATCCTGCGGATCGATGGATATCCCGAAGAAGAAACAGATGATTCTGTCCTGACCACGGTTCGGAAGATGGCCGGGCTTCCTGTCCCCCAGGAGCAGGAAGCATCTGTGGAGTTGGATGAAGACGGCGATGCCCATAGGCAGATCCGCTTTTATTGGGACCTGAAGTGTGTTTCGTTCTGTCCGGAACAGCTTATCCGGGAGATTATCCTGGGGGACATCGGCGGTTGGTCCGGCTTTACGTCCAGTGTTTATCTGGCAGGTCCTGGCCCCTTCATCTACCACCTGTACGATGACCGGGGACTGGATGTGCTGGGCGGTTCACAGGAACTGCTGCTGCCTCTCTACCGCCAATTCCATGGCTGGATCTTAGAGTATGATCTGGAGCAGATCGACCGCCTGTTCGCTTCAGAAGACTAACCACCCCGGCAGAAATTTACCATTGACGGCCGCCTTTTGAAATAATATTTGAAGACGGAAGGAGCCGGGCACAGCTGCACTCTGGAACGGCGCTGATACACAGATAAGGAGACATCTACTGTGGGACTGGATATCTACGCTGGGACGTTGCCCCGGTACTATTCGAATAACCGGAAGACCGCTGTCCAGCAATGGGCAACGGCAAACGGCTACATCTTTCAGAAAATAACTCCGTATGGACAGGACGCGGCAGACGCGAAGAAACTGAGCCCTGCTGAGGTCCAGGATTTTGTGGAGAATGGGCGGGAACAGATATCGGCCGCAATATCCCAGCTGGAAAAACCTCCCTATGCCCATAGACTGAGGATAACGGGAAGCCCTACTATACCGACCAGCTGGGCTGGGACGATTGTGGTACCATGCTGTTTGTGGCTGCTTGCCATACCCATAATGATACGGTTTCGCCTATTGTGGAGAAGGAATGGGATGTCATGGAGCATCCCATGGTCGTCCGGTTTGAAGAGGATCAGGAGCCGGATAAGCTCAATAAGCTGGCGTGGCAGGCCGATGAGGAAACCATTTTGAACTGGATCGAAACAGAGGGATATTCGGTGGACGGGCCTGTTGAGCAAAACGGGAAATATAGTAAAGCGGACCTCTCGGAGTATCCCCGGTATGGCACGGAAGCCTTGGAGCAGTTTGCCTTCTCCACGCTCTGTAAGGTCATGCAGTTTGAAGAAAAGCAGCTGGTGCCTGTTGTGCTGGATGACTCAGGAGAGTTTTTATGGGATATGATGTGAGCTTGTACCCAATTGCCTCGGCCTGTTTCAGCAGAATGAATCGATGAAAAAGAGAATAGAAAAATCATCATCAATCCATGCACTGTCTGCAATGTTTTCCACATATCTATGGATGTGATCCACAAAATAATCATGCCGATTCCTAAAAGAGCTAGCTAATAATATGGGCAATAGGTATACAATTCCGATACATACCTCATCCCACCCAGCTTTTATAAGCGTAAATTTATAACAAATCCTCCAGTGTTTTTCCATAAAAATAATCATGCACCATTTTATCAAACTCTGCCCACATGGGAAGAGTTTTACATGTGGCGGCCCTGCTGCAGGGTTTGGCGTCCTTGGAAAGACATGCAACAGTAGCAAGCGATCCCTCCATTAATTCCAATATCTCACCTACTGGATATTCTTCCGGCTTACGGCAAAGTTTGTACCCGCCTCCACGTCCCCCAAGCCCGATCAGCATCTTTTCTTTGATAAGCTCTTTTACAATAATCTCCAGGTATTTTTTGGAAATTTCCTGCCGCTCTGCCACTTCTTTCAAGGGAATGTATCCTTCACCACCATGTTCTGCCAGATCTATCATGACACGAAGAGCATAGCGTCCTTTTGTTGAAATCATACCATACACCGTCCTTTCTGTAATTTATGCCTATTATACCGCGGGGTGAATGGGTAAATCAATGATTTTCAAAAATTTCAAAATAGCCCATTGACATAGTAGGCAATTGGTGATACTATAAGTGCATCGGTTTTGAGCTGATTATCAGGAAAGGAGGCGAAAGCAATGACCGGATTATATACCCTTAAAGTTCATACTGTCATGTGTTGTCGAATGCGGAACTCCCGGGCATATTATATGGCTGGGGTATGGTTATGCGCAGATTGCAGCATAGCTAACTGCCTCGATACAATGCTTGATTGATCTGTCAGCATATCGTATGCCATTGGCCCGGGAGCTTGTGATGAGCTTCCGGTTTTTTATTTGCCGAAACCGGAACAGCAGCCGAGTGAACCGAAAAATATTAATCCAAAGGAGATCACAAAAATGAGTGAATATAAAAACGGATACAAATTTGAAACCCTGCAGCTTCACGTTGGACAGGAGCAGGCCGATTCTGCCACCGGTTCCAGAGCAGTTCCCATTTACCAGACCACCTCTTATGTGTTCCATAATGCCGCACACGCTGCAGCACGCTTCGGGCTTACAGATGCAGGCAATATTTATGGACGCCTGACAAACTCAACGCAGGACGTACTGGAAAAGCGGCTTGCCGCGCTTGAAGGCGGCGCTGCTGCACTGGCAACCGCATCTGGTGCTGCCGCAATCACCTATACCATTCAGGCTCTGGCACAAGCCGGCGATCACATTGTAGCACAGAAGACAATCTATGGCGGCAGCTATAATCTGCTGGCACACACACTTCCTCAGTTCGGAGTCACCGCAACCTTTGTGGATGCCCATAACCTTGAAGAACTGACCGCCGCCATACAGACAAATACCAAAGCTGTCTACCTGGAAACGCTGGGCAACCCAAACAGCGATATCCCGGACATTGATGCAATCGCAGAAATTGCTCATGCACACGGTCTGCCTCTTGTGATTGATAACACCTTTGGCACACCATACCTCATCCGCCCGATTGAACACGGAGCAGATATCGTAGTCCATTCCGCCACCAAGTTCATCGGCGGCCATGGAACTACCCTGGGTGGTATTATCGTGGATTCCGGCAATTTTGACTGGAAAGCCAGTGGTAAATACGCTCCTATCGTAAAACCCAACCCCAGCTATCATGGTGTCTCTTTTGTGGATGCGGCAGGCCCGGCGGCCTTCGTCACCTATATCCGTGCCATTCTTCTTCGCGATACAGGTGCAACTCTTTCCCCCTTCAACGCATTCCTGCTTTTGCAGGGCGTGGAAACCCTTTCCCTACGCCTGGAACGTCATGCAGAAAATACAAAGAAAGTGGTGGAATATCTGGTCAATCATCCGCAGGTGGAAAAAGTCAATCATCCCAGCCTGCCGGATCATCCCAACCACGCATTGTACACGAAGTATTTCCCCAATGGAGGAGCCAGCATCTTCACCTTTGAGATTAAGGGCGGCCAGGAGGAAGCCTGGAGGTTTATGGACAATCTGAAAATCTTCTCCCTGCTTGCCAATGTAGCCGATGTAAAGAGCCTCGTAATCCACCCGGCCAGTACCACCCATTCCCAACTCTCCCCGGAAGAATTGCTGGAACAGGGCATTAAGCCGAATACCATCCGCCTGTCCATCGGCACAGAGCATATTGATGATATTATCGCGGACTTAGAGAATGGGTTTGCTTCATTAAAATAAGTGATGTGAATGAAATTGAGGCAAAAGGAGGAGGCTGGCTTGAGCTGGGAAATTATCGGGAAATATTTGCCGTTGTACCAAAAAGCGGCGGTACTGACAGTAAAAATCGGATTTATTGGGATAGCGGCCGCCATTACGATTGGGTTACTATGCACTATCATTCAGTATTATAAGATTCCGGTCATCCGCAGGATTGTATCTGTATACATTGAAATCAGCCGGAACACGCCTCTTATGGTGCAGTTGTTCTTCATCTATTATGGCCTGCCCAAAATTGGTATTCAGACAGATGCCGCTGCGTGCGGTGTCGCAGGGCTGGCTTTTCTTGGCGGGAGCTATATGTCAGAAGCATTTCGCAGTGGGATTGAGGCGATTGCGCCAATCCAAGAGGAAAGCGCATATAGTCTCGGGCTAAGTAAACTGCAGACTTTTTCTTATGTAATTTTGCCGCAGGCATTTTCCATCAGCGTTCCGGCATTTATGGCGAATGTGATTTTTTTATTGAAAGAAACCAGCGTATTCTCTGCCATAAGCCTGATGGATTTAATGTTTACAGCAAAGGATCTGATTGGACTGTATTACAAAACTGCGGAGAGCCTTTTCCTGTTAGTGATGTTCTATCTTATTATTTTGCTTCCGGTTTCCGTTTTGGGAAGCCTCCTGGAAAGGAGGTCACGCTATGCCGGATTTGGGTCTTGAGGTGCTGCTGAAAGGGAAAAATCTTGCACGTATTCTTGGCGGATTAGACGCGGCACTCAAAATCAGTATGATTTCCGTCGCCATCAGTATCCCATTGGGAATCATTTTGGGCATTCTCATGACATGGAAAAATCCAATCTGCCGGGCGATCCTGCGATGTTATCTGGAATTTGTCCGGATTATGCCGCAGATGGTGTTACTGTTCCTCGTCTATTTCGGTACTACGAGAGCCTTTGGCTGGGACTTGTCCGGGGAGTTGGCATCCATGATCGTATTCACAGTCTGGGGAACGGCTGAAATGAGCGATCTGGTCCGGGGTGCGCTTATTAGTATTCCCATACACCAGTATGAAAGTGCCGAAGCACTGGGGCTAACAGGAATGCAAAGCTATCGGTATATTATTCTGCCACAGGTCGTGCGAAGGTTGATCCCACTGTCAATCAACCTCATTACAAGGATGATTAAAACCACAAGCCTGATCCTGATGATCGGCGTTGTGGAGGTACTGAAGGTTGCCCAACAGATTATAGAGGCAAACCGAATGAGTAGTCCCAATGCTGCATTTGGAATTTACTTAACGGTATTATTTTTATATTTTATTGCCTGCTGGCCAATCAGCCTTTTGGCAAAATACCTTGAGAAACAATGGAGGTGATGAGATGTCGGAATCGGTATTAACCATAGAGCATCTGACAAAACAATTTGACAATTCTACTGTTCTCAATGATTTAAGCCTGCAGATTCACGAGGGTGAGGCTGTTGTGATTGTCGGCCCCAGCGGATGCGGAAAAAGTACACTGCTGCGGTGTATCAATGCCCTGGAGAATATTCAGAGTGGTGAGATCCGGCTGCATGGGGAGCTTGTCACGAAGCGAAGCAGAAACTTAACCGGAATTCGCCAAAAGATCGGTATGGTATTCCAGAGCTATGAGCTGTTCCCGCACTTGAACGTGCTGGATAATATCCTGCTGGCACCGACCAAAGTGCAGAAAAGGACAAAGGACGAGGTAAAAAAAGAAGCTCTTGCACTTTTGTCCCGTGTTGGCCTTGCGGAAAAAGCGAAAAGTTTTCCACGGCAGTTATCTGGTGGACAGAAACAACGGGTTGCGATTGTCCGTGCATTATGTATGCACCCTGAAATTCTGCTGTTTGATGAGGTAACAGCAGCACTTGACCCGGAGATGGTCAGAGAAGTATTGGAGGTTATCTTAAACCTTGCTGACCAGGGACGGACGATGATAATCGTCACTCATGAAATGCAGTTTGCAAGGGCGGTGGCTGACAGGATTATCTTTCTGGATGATGGAGAAATCAATGAGGAAGGGACACCGGATCAGTTTTTCGATGCGCCGAGAACTGACCGGGCAAAAAAGTTTTTGCAAACATTTACCTTTGAGCGGAAAGGTTCAAAGCAAAACTGATATAGGGCGATGCCCGGAATGGAGATCATGATGAAAAATATTCGTAAGCTTGTAACCGTTGTACTCACTCTTTCGCTGACGCTTTCTCTGGCTGCCTGTGGATCAGAGAATTCTTCAAATGGCAGCGTGACAGCCGACAGAGAAAAAAACCAGAATGTTGTTTACCGTACTTTGGACGAAATTAAGGAGAGCGGCACCATTAACATCGGCGTTTTCTCTGACAAGAACCCATTCGGCTATGTAGATGAAAATGGGGAGTATCAGGGCTATGATGTGTACTTTGCCAACCGCATCGGTGAAGATCTCGGCGTGAAAATCAACTATATATCCACCGAGGCGGCTAACCGTATCGAATATCTGCAGACTGGTAAGGCAGATATCATTCTGGCAAACTTCACAGTAACACCTCAGCGTGCTGAAGAAGTAGATTTCGCACTTCCATATATGAATGTTGCACTAGGAGTCGTTTCTCCAGACAGCCGTGTGATTGAGAGCCTGGATAGCTGGAATGCGGAGGATCAAATCATTGTCATTTCCGGCACAACCGCAGAAACCTATCTGATTGAAAACTATCCGGATATCCCACTGCAGAAGTATGACTCTTATGCAACTGCAAAGAATGCCCTGGAAAACGGGAACGGAGTAGCGTGGGTAAATGATAACACAGAGGTTATTGCCTTTGCATTGCAGAACGATGGTTACACTGTAGGAATTCCATCATTGGGCAGTCAGGACAGCATTGCACCAGCAGTTTCCAAGGGTAATAATACTCTTCTGGACTGGTTGAATGAGGAAATCATAAGCCTTGGTGAGGAGCAGTTTTTCCATGCAGCTTATAAGGCAACATTAGCTGACACCTATGGTTTGGACTACGAAGACAGTCTGGTTGTTGAAGGTGGAAGAAAAAATAAATGATGAAAAATATACTGGCTTTTGGCGACTCCAATACCTGGGGGCTGATTCCAGGCACTCATGAACGATATCCATGGGGAAAACGCTGGACAAGTATCTTACAGAAAATCAAAAAAGCAGAACTCAACGGGCCTCACATAACTGCGGCACCATAATTGTCAGGGTACTGGACATTGGGCGTTTACGTGCCGTCTGGGACTTGTAAGAGGCAGTTACATTCCATGCGAATAATTTACATTTTACGTGAATATGCAAGGCATAGTTATAAGCCTGTTTCCTGCCGTTCCAACGAAAAGAACTGATATCAGAATACTCTTACCGTTTGCAATATTGCGTTAGATTCTGTTGTTTATGATATATTGGGACGGTCATTCACATCCATCATTCAATACCTGATTGAACAGACGGGGGGGGGGGAGTCTGTTAGCCATGAATCATTGTAATCGCGCGTGATTCTCATTGTCATCTTCCAGGCGGTGCCTAGCAGTGAAGAAAGGACTCCGGGCGATTTATACAATTGATATACAAGAAAATTTGCTGGAAAAGCAGCAACAAAAGGCTATCAAACAGGAATAGAAGTGAGTGTGTGAAGAAAAGGGCCTGTTGACAAACTAAAGAAAAAGGACCTTCTGTATGGTATAATTATCATATCAAGTGCGATAGGTCATTTTTATGATGGGAAAACAGACTGGGTAAATTCAGATGGTAATTCTTGACATAGATTCTATGGTTCCGGAGAGCCATCTCCTGAGCCAGATTAAAAACTGTGTAAATCTATTGATTCGGTTATCCTGATAAAAATGCTGCTCATTGCTTATCTTTATGGAATCAAATCAGAACGAAGGCTTGAAGAGAAAGTGCCGTTTAACCTTGCCTACTGCTGGTTTTTTGGTGATTATTACGGTGCGGCGGAGCAGCCAGTCCGATGTGGCAAGAGCCACCTGTCCGGACCAACAGAGCCACTCCGTTTTCCTGGTTAATAGTTACTTTGACAGTGCAGGATTCAGTCCATATACCTCTCTCATGGAAAGATTTTTGGATGGATCCATACTTTCAATGTCGATCTTATATGAATCGTAGGATATGCGATCCATGATGGCATCTGCAAGGGTGCTTTCGCCACCGCAGATCTGCTGATACCATTCGCTTTCGCGAAACTAGGAACAAAAGATTGTTGAAAATTTCTTGCGTCTTTTGTGTATCAGTTCAAAAAGGTTTCTGGCTTCGGCTTCTGTCAGCTTAAGAAGCAGCCCCTCATCAATAATCAACACCACTGGCTTGGTGTATTTTTTCAGGCTCTTTGTCAATAGTTGGGGTGGGATTTGTTAAAATCCCGCGCCAACTCTATGACAAGTACACCTTTTATGTATGGTTCCAAGTTTTACTGATTTTGGATATGCCAAATAAGCCTCCGCATTACCGACCATTTTATCCTATGATGTACAGTGGAGTATTCGAGTTCGGAAACGCTTGAAGTTGCGAATTCCGTAGCTGCTCCGTTTTAATACTTTTATCTTGTTGTTGAATCCTTCTGTAGGTCCATTTGTCAGCCCGTATTTAAAGACATTCAGGATTTCTTTGCGCCAGGCCCTGTAAGTCTTGGCACAGTCCTCAAATTCCTTGATCCCACAGCTCTGTGCATTTGCAATCCAGTCATCAAATTCCTGCTGTTGCTGGCGGTATGCCTTCATCTGGCAGATATCATAAAACCACTCTTTCATGTGGTGTGCCAAACGCAAATCCTCACTGTACTGAAGCATCAGGTCACAGGCCTGTTTGTTTTCATCTTTCAGTTTTATATAGCGGGTCAGAATGAGCTTTGCGTTAGGAAAGAAGGTCTGAGCAAGCTCTGTATAAGGCCGCCACATATCGCAGACGAAGAACTTAACATTCAAGCGTTCTTTCCTTGGAATGCTACGCCAATACTCAGCCAGGTGGCTCTGGGTCCGGTCTGGGAGGATATCAAGGATTCGCCGTTTGTTCGGCTCAACCAGGATACACTGATATTTGCCGGTGGAAGCATTCCCTTTGAATTCGTCAATGGAGAGTGCTCGTGGGAGCCGGTCAGGCGGAGGAGAGTGTATGGTGTCCAGGAGCCGGCAGACCGTCTGGGCGGAAACACCGGTAAGTTCTGCAATCTGTTTCACGGAAAAGGTCTGACGAAGCAGGGAAAGGATGTAGAATGCAAGTCTGCGTGTCCTGCGGTGATAGCTAGGCAGGAACGAGCAGGGTTCCGTAAAACGTTTGTGACAGGAAGGGCAGAAATAGCGTTGTTTACGAAGGACCAGGATGACCTGTTTTCCTTGTAAGGGAATATCCTGTACCTCCTGTAAGCGGTAATCATGGACACGTTTCGTATAAGCCCCACAGCAAGGACAAATCTGTTTAGTCGGTGAGACAGTATAAAAATTTTAATAAAAGAGTCTGCCTGGACGACTTTTTTATATTCAGAGAAAGACTGTTGATGTCCATGGTTTGCCGCCTGTGCAACCGATATGGGTACAGTCAGGATTAATGCCAGCGCCTATTACCCATCTTTTTATCGGAGCGTGACATTTGCTGTTCTAAAACGAGAACACAAACTGAATAAGAGTAAACGCTGTATAGCGAGTACCTTTCAATTGCAGTTGAAGTCTGGGATAATAGGCCCATAATTCTAAAAACAATCAAAAAAGTTTAGCACTCAACTTTTTTGACTCATGTCAGGAGGTTGAGTTATGAAATCTCAAACAGGTTTACCTACGATGTACTGGATATTGCCGAAGCGTAATACGGCATTCTGATGCAGGGGCTGGAGATTGTTGCCAAACGTCCTGTCAGGGAGATTGAGCATCCATCCTACGCCATGTGATTTGTGTAGTTCGTAGAATTAAAAAAAGTAAAAACATGCGGGATTTCAATAAACACTCAGATTTTTCAAAGTATATAATTCGCCATTTTTACGCATCTCCCAGCATGTTAATTATATCACTGCCTCTACTTAAAGGAAATGCTACTGAAGCTCTACTGCCTAAAGGCGATGGGTTTTACATTAGGCTTGGAAAATAAATTCAATATCCGTCCATCCTCACAGTTTCATTTATGGTGGTGCCAGGTGTGCGGGACATGGAATGTTTATATAAAAATTCAGTTCACATCCTTGCGAAAATAATTATATATTTAAGAGAATTTTAGAAATAAAAATAAAAGTTATGGAATAAATAGACAAATCATAAAGGATATATGATAGATGATTTGTATAAATAAGTGAAGATTCTGAAAGAACATTTAATATAATAGCGAAGTATTGAAAATAAATTAAAAAATAAATATATTTATAAAAACTTTATTTTATAATATTTGCTTTACAATATTAGGCAATATGCCAAAGGAAGGAGAAAGGGAAAGAATGAAAAAGAAACTGTTCTCTTTGATTTTTGCAGCGTCTATAAGTATGGCTCTTCTAGCAGGCTGCGGCGGTGGACAGGAGACTGCAACAGGAACAGGGATAAAAGCAGAAGGAGGTACGGAAGCAATGCCTGCGGGCGAGGCAGGAGTGCTTTACTCTAATGGAGGACCTACAGAGTTCTTTGAAACCCCTTGGTTAAATCCGGGAACTTATATGTATAATAAAACTTTGTATGCTCGTTTACTGCTTGCAGACGAGAATTTATCTCCTATATCCGGTGAGGGAGAGCTGGCTTCCAGCTATGAAATGGCAGAAGATGGTTCTTATTTAAAATTCACCTTAAGAGATGGGATAACCTGGCATGATGGGGCGCCAATTACAGCAGAAGAAATTCAATGGAATATTGAGTATGCGTTAAAGACAACCGTATTAAACTCCGTATTTCGCTCCGCTTTTGAAGCCATAGAAGGCTCTGGCGCTTATTTAGATGGAAGTGCGGAACATATTTCCGGTATTGTAGTTGACGGAAATACGATTACGTTAAACTTCGATAGGGTAGCTCCTGATGCATTGCTGGTATTTACACAATTTGCGCCATTGCCGAAAAAATATCTGGCAGATGTGGATCCTGTGAGCCTGCAGCAGGCAGAGTACTTCCAGCATCCGATTGGTTCCGGCCCTTTTAAAGTGGAGGAGGTGCAGATGGGGAATTATACAATATTGGCACCTTTTGAAGGATACTACGGTGGAGTGGCAAACTACAAAATCCACTTAAATCCCAGCGCCGGAGATTCGGATCCTAACTTTGTTACAAATGCAAAAGCTGGAAAGCTGGATTATGCATACACAAAAAACATTGCTGACGTGCAGGCATTAGAAGGGCAGGCAGGTATTACATTGGATAAAGTGGATGTGCGTTATACAAGGCTTTTCTATGTGAATAAATTCCCTAATGCGGATGGAACTCCAGGTGCTCTTTCGGATATTAGAGTACGCCAGGCGATTGCTTATGCAATCGATATGGCCGCTATCTGTGAAGGCGTTATGAATGGGGCAGGCGTTCCTGCCAATAGTTTAACCCCTGACGGATCGGATAAGGTGGATGGATTAAATAATTACGATTACAATCCTGAGAAAGCAAAACAGCTATTAGCGGAAGTGGGCTGGGATTCTAATAGAGAGATTAAAGTAGTTTACTACTATACAGATCAGGCAACTCAGGATTTAATGGCAGTTATCCAGCAGTATCTTGCGGAAGTTGGAATTAAGATGAATGCAAGCCTGGTAGAGGGAGACCTTGCAACAATCCTTTGGAAAGCGCCGGAGGATCCGGTCAATGGACCTAGAGCGGTAGACTGGGATATGTGTTATGCGGCAAATGCGGCGCTGTCCTTACATGAGTACTATGACAGATACGCAACCGGCTACTCTATTAATTCACACACGCCTGGCGATCCAAAGCTGGATGAATTAATTGCTGCAACAAATGCTTCTGCAGATGCGGAGGTACAGAAAAAGGCGTTCTTTGAATTGCAGAAATACGAAAACGAAACATTATTTGAAATCCCATTATATTACCAGCCAATCTATTTGTTACATAGTGATAGAGTAGAAGGAATTGAGGCGATTGGTAATCCACAGTTTAATTTTAACTGGGGAGTTCAGAACTGGGTTGTAAAGTAAGATAAACAATTCAATTTGTTTTATATACGTGTAAGGATGGGGAGTGTGTCTTAAAAGTCGCTTTAGAAGCAAAATCATACCATATGCAGTGTATCTCACTGTTATAAAATTTCTACATGGCATGATTTCTGAATGAAAATGACTTTTGAGACACTCCCTTTCTTTATGAGAATGGGACGAATCAGAAAGGAAGGCTAAACATGCTTAAGTATACAGTGAAAAAAATCCTGGGAATGATTCCGATGCTGCTGATTATTACCTTTATCATCTATTGGCTGTTAGATTTGACGCCAGGAGATCCTACCTCTTATTTAATGGATCCGGAATCCCTAGCCCGGTTAACGAATGAACAAATGGCAGCTTTAAGGGCACAGTATGGATTAGATGATCCCTTTGTTATAAGATATTTTAAGTGGTTGTTCCGAATTTTACAGGGAGATTTTGGTTATAGTACCTCCAGCGGAGTTCCGGTTATTCAAATTATGGCGCAAAGACTTCCTGCTACGCTGGAGCTGGCAGTGGCGGCCTTATTGATTTCCACCGCTCTTGGAAGTATTCTGGGAGTGTTAGGTGCTATTTATAAAGGAAGCATTGGAGACAATGTTCTGACTGTGGCAGGTATGATTGGAGTTTCGATTCCCCAGTTTTTCTTTGGCGTATGCGCTATTTTAATTTTTGCTTTGAATTTAGGGTGGCTGCCGGTTGGAGGGCGTACGGATACCAATGCAGTAACCTTTTTAGATCGTGCAAAATACATGGTATTACCAGCTCTTGTGCTGGGAGTTTCTATGACTGCGGGTGTAATGCGATATGCCAGAAGCAGTATGCTGGATACGATGAATAAAGATTACATAAAAACTGCAAGAAGTAAAGGGATACCGGAATGGAGGGTAAATCTGATACATGGATTCAGGGTGTCTCTTACTCCTGTAATTGTATTAATTGGTTTCCGCCTGCCAACGCTGATCGCAGGTTCCGTAGTAATTGAAACAGTATTTCAGTGGCCAGGAATAGGAAGTGCGTTTAATACTGCAGTACGTTCTCAAAACTATAACCTGGTTATGATGTTAGCCCTGCTCTTTGTATTTATGACCTTGTTTGCCAGTACCTTTGTTGATATTATGACGGCGGCTCTGGACCCAAGGGTGAAGCTGAACGGATAGGAGGGATAAAGGTGTCAAAACAATCCAGATTAAATCGCAAGTTTGATAGAATAAAAAGACTGGAGGAGTCCGGTGAATTAAAAAGAAGGAAGCAGGGGAATCGAGCCTTAAGAAAGCTTCTGAATAACCGCCTAGCCATCGTGGGGGGAGCTATTTTTCTGGTTATTCTGATAAGCTGTATTTTTGCTCCCTTTCTGGCCTCCCATTCTCCAACGGCAGTAGATATGAAGGCTATTTTAAAGATGCCTTCAGGAAATCACCCTTTTGGAACGGATAAATTAGGAAGAGATGTATTTGCCAGAGTATTGTACGGAGGACGTATGTCCATCGCTATCGGCTTTGGAAGCGCGCTTGGCTGTGCTGTCATTGGAGTTTTGGCAGGATGTTACAGCGGCTACAGGGGAGGGAGGTTTGACCAGTTCATGGTTCGGATTTCGGAGATTTTTATGTCCATTCCGCAGCTTATTCTGGTTCTGATGCTGGTATCAATCTTAGGGCAGAGCGCAAAGAATATTGTAATTATATTTATAATTTGCGGCTGGGGTTCATCCTACCGTATGGCAAGATCCCAGGTGCTGTCTATCCGTGAGGAGGAATATGTCCAGTCTTTAAGGGTTTTTGGGCTGAATCCATTTGTTATCTGTTATAAGCATATCCTGCCAAATGCCTTAAGTCCGATTATAGTAAATATAACCTTAAGTACGGCTATGTTTATTCTTGAAGAGGCGGCGCTGAGTTTTTTAGGTCTGGGCGTTCCCCTGGAGGTTCCTACCTGGGGAAATATTTTAAATGCTGCTCAGGATTTATATACGTTAGAAAATAGCTGGTGGTTGTGGCTTCCAACGGGTATTGTGGTTTCTCTCTTCGTTATGAGTATTAACTTTTTAGGTGATGGAATCCGGGATACAACCGATCCCACGCAGCAGGGTTAGGAGGGCGTAAGAATGAAGAAAGAACAGGATGTAATTATTTCAGTGAACAATCTGAAAACATATTTTTATACCAACCAGCGCTGCAATAAGGCGATTAATGGAGTATCTATGGAAATTAAGAGGGGAAAAACTCTATGTATTGTTGGAGAATCCGGTTGTGGAAAAAGTGTAACAGCAACCTCTATTATGCAGCTTTTACCGAAGCTTTCCCGTATTGAAGAGGGAGAAATTATCTACCATAGTGAAGATGGGCGTGGAGATATACATATTGAAAGCCTGGAACGGAATGGAAAGCAGATGCGTTCTTTGAGAGGTCATGACATTGCTATGATCTTTCAGGACCCTATGACTGCCTTGAATCCGGTATATACCATCGGCTGGCAAATCTGCGAGATGATCCATTCTCATGAGAGGGTGACGAAAAAAGAAGCAAGAGCAAGAGCGCTACAGCTTTTAAAGGATATGGGAATCCCGAATCCGGAAAAAAGGATTGACCAATACCCTCATGAATTTTCGGGAGGTATGCGTCAGCGTGCTATGATTGCTATGGCTATGAGCTGCAAGCCTAAGGTGTTAATTGCAGATGAACCGACTACCGCCTTGGATGTGACGATTCAAGCGCAAATTTTTGAATTGATGAAGCATTTAAAGGAGGAATACAATACTGCCATTATGCTGATCACCCATGACATGGGTGTGGTATGTGAGTTGGCTGATGACGTGGCAGTTATGTATATGGGAAATATCATTGAAAGCGGAACGGCTCAGGAGGTTTTAGGCTCTCCGGCCCACCCCTATACAAAAGCGCTTTTAAAGTCAATCCCTATTTTGGGAAAGGGCGCGAAACAAGAGATTTATCCGATTCAGGGCTCCACACCAGATCCCTATGATCGCCCCAGCGGCTGCCAGTTTGCTCCCAGATGCGAGTATGCCTGTGCGGCATGTGATGGAAAGATGCCTGAGGAAGCCATAGTAGAGGGGACTCATATGGTGCGTTGCAGCAGATATAAGGAGGTGTTAACAGATGCCAGATAAGAAAGAAAAACAGCCTTTATTAACGATTAGAGGATTAAAAACCTTCTTTCCTGTAAAAAGTGGATTTCTGGGTAGGGCAGAGTCTTACGTGCAGGCTGTAAACGATATCGATCTTACCATTTACAGAGGAGAGACCCTGGGATTAGTAGGAGAATCCGGCTGCGGAAAAACTACTCTGGGAAAAACAATTTTACAGCTATACAAGCCTACGGCAGGTGAAATGATATATGAATTTGAGGATGGTTCCCGCAATCTTGCAGAACTGAAAAAGGATGAAATGGATATGGCCAGAAGAAAGATTCAAATTGTCTTTCAGGATCCTCAGTCCTCCCTGAATCCCTCTTTTACCATTTATCAATCCTTGTCAGATCCGTTAAAAAAGTTTGGGGTCAAAACCAAAGCAGAACGCAGAAAGGTGATCGGGGATTTATTAGAAGCAGTTAATATGCGCAGAGAGTATATGGATCGTTATCCTCATGAGTTTTCAGGGGGTCAGAGACAGCGTATAGGAATAGCAAGAGCTTTATGCATCAACCCGGAGCTTGTGATTTGCGATGAAGCCGTATCGGCCCTTGACGTATCAATTCAGGCGCAGGTTCTCCAGCTCTTAAAAGAATTAAAGGAGAAGCATAACCTAACGTATATCTTTATTACCCATGATTTAAGTGTAGTAGAGTATATAAGCGATAGAATCGCAGTTATGTATTTGGGCAGAATTGTAGAGCTTGCAGATGCAGATGAATTATATCAGCATAGTATTCACCCTTATACACAGGCTCTGCTATCTGCTATACCAGTCGCAGACATTAATCATAAAAAGGAAAGAATCGTATTAAAGGGTGATGTTCCGTCTCCAATGAATCCGCCCAGTGGCTGCCATTTCCATGGACGCTGCCGTATGTGCCAGGAAATATGCACAACAGAAAAGCCTAAGCTTCAGAAATATATTATTGAAGGAAAGGAACATTTTGTAGCGTGTCATTTTGCAAAGGAGAATATGGAAGCATGCGCTGTTTCAGAAGAATCTATGTAGATGTATTAGTAGTTGGTTCTGGCTTAGCTGGTTTGACAGCAGCTATTTCTGCGGCTGAAGAGGGTGTGAGGGTAGCCATTATCAGCAGAGGGGGCCTTTGCTCTGGTTCCAGCTTCTATCCTGGAACTTGGGGATTAGGCTTGGTAGCTCCAGAGGATGAAAAGGATGTGCCGGATCTGGAAGAAACAATTTTAAGAATTGGAGAAGGAATGGCTAATCCGGCTCTGGTTCACACCTTCACAGGACAAATAAGGGAAAGTCTGGAATACTTAGAGCATTTGGGAGTTCCCTTAAGAGAGGCAAAGGCAAATAAAGAGAGGGAATTTATACCGTGCTTTGATCATAAAAACAGGCTTTGGAAGGGAATTGAAAAGCCTGGAAGCTCTCAAATGATGTCGAAGCGGTTGCGTGAATTAAAAGTCGCCTGTCTTGAACATATGACAATCGTTAGGCTATTAAAAGAAGGAGAGCGTGTTTGCGGGGCTCTGGCCGTCAAGAGAAAAGATGAGGGGCTTAGCCTTGTGGAAATACTAAGTCCAGCAGTGATTTTAGCTACCGGAGGAATGGGAGGACTGTTTACACACCGTTTGACTACAGATGATGTGACAGGAATTGGTCAATACCTGGCTTTAGAGTCAGGAGCTAAATTGTTTAATCTGGAATTTATGCAGATGATGCTGGGGCATGTACACCCTGCCCCCAAGACCATCTATAATGAAAAGATGTTCCGATTCAGCCGTTTTTATGGAGCAGATAAGGAATTATTTTCGGAATGGGAAGGGGAAGAAAGGGAGAAGCAGTTAGAATTAAGATCCGGGTATGGGCCCTTTACTACACGCCTTTCGTCTAAAAAGGTGGATCTGGAAATTTATAAGGAAAGCCAAAGGAGAAGAGAGGGAATTCGCGTTATTTATCAAGAGGAGGTAAAGCGGCATCAGCCTGAGTTTATAAAAACATATTTTGACTGGTTAAAGGAAGAAAAAAATTTGACCATGGATGATCCGGTATGGTTAAGCATATATGCTCATGCTTCTAACGGTGGGATTGCTATTGATGAAGAGGCATTTACGGGAGTAGAAGGTCTGTATGCCTGTGGTGAAGTAACCGGAGGCATGCATGGGGCAGATAGGCTGGGAGGTCTGTCTTCGGCCAATGGGTTGGTCTTTGGACGTATTGCTGGTAAGGCGGCAGCTCGGTCTGAGAGAGGGAAGAAAGAAGGAAAGGCAGCATATGCTTATCAGCCGCTTTATGTCATTTTGGAAGCTAAGAAATATCTGAATACGATACAAAAATTGAATCAACAGCATGCCATGCTCATAAGGAGCGAAAAAGGAAGTAAGAATGTTTTACAGGAACTATCAAAGCTCCAAAGTCAAATGGAACGGAATAAAATCCCCCTAGAAAAGACAGATTGTTCCATGGAGGAGCTGCTTAGAAGCGTAGATTTGGAGGCGGCTTTCGAGCTTACCCTTGCGCTGCATCAGGCGATTTTGCTTCGCAGGGAAAGTAGGGGGCCTCATTATCGAGAGGATTGTCCGAAACGGGAGAATGGTTTAAACATACCAATCTATTCATGGAAACAGAATCAAGAGATAGTAACACATCTTCAAATGAGCAAATTTACGTAGCAACGATAGAAAGGAAACAAAGCATGCCGGCAAAAGATATGCCTTTACAGCAATTAAAACAGTATACTGGAAGTACTCCCAGGCCGAAGGATTTTTGGGAATTTTGGGAGAAAAGAGCGAGGGAGGCCTGGGCTCTGCCATTGGAATATGAACTGAAGGAAGCGGAAATTCCCCACACCCCGTATACTCAGTATTATGACATATGGTTAAAGGGAATGGCAGGGGCCAGGCTCCATATTAAATATGTAAAGCCTGTTAGAAAAAGAAGGGTGCCTGTGGTTCTGCAGTTTCATGGATATCCAGGATCTTCCAGGGGGTGGTTTGAACAATCCAGCTTTGCCGGTTTAGGGATGGCCGTTCTGGCTATGGACTGTCCGGGGCAAGGAGGCATCAGTGAGGATCTCGGCGGACGGCAGGGAACTACTGCCGCAGATCATATTATCATGGGGGTGGATGGGCCGCCGGAGAAGCTTTATTATGTGGAGGTCTTTCAGGACACCTGCCTGATGGTACGTTTGGCTTTAGCATTAGAGGGATTGGATACAGAGCAAATTTATGTAAATGGAGCCAGTCAGGGGGCTGGCCTAGGATTGGTATGCACAGCATTAAATGCGGCTTATATAAAGCGCTGTGCGGCTCTTTACCCATTTCTTTCTGATTATCGCAGAGCATGGGAGATGGATAGAGATGTTATCGTTTATAATGGCCTGGCTTACCATACCCGTTGGTTTGATCCGATGGGAGAACACCTGGATGAATTTTTCACTAAATTGGGATACATTGATGTGCAGAATTTTGTAGAACGAATTACCTGTCCGGTTTTATGCGGAACCGGCCTTATGGATGATGTATGTCCGCCATCTACCCAGTTTGCCGTATTTTCCAAGATCACTGCCCGGAAAAAGCATTTGATTTTCTATGAATATGGTCATGAGGAAATTGCTGCGTTTGATAATAAGATTATTAACTTTTTTGGTAATAAGGAGGATGGGGTATGCCTGGAACAGATTTAAGATTAGAGGAATTAAATACTTATACAGGGGCCTGTCCTGCTCCAAAGGATTTTGCGAAGCATTGGAAGCAGGTGAAGGAACAGATTGGGGCTTTGGCTTCATCTGTCTCTATGGATAAATTAGAAATGGAAACCGAGGAACTAGAGTATTATATTATTACAGTTAAGACATGGGATGGATGTCTTCTTAAAGCCAAATATATCTGCCCTTCCAAACCGGGACTGCATCCTACGGTAATACAATTTCATGACTATCCTCAATCCTCCCGAAGCTGGCTGCATTTAAGCCGTTATGGCGCCATCGGATATGCTGTTTTGGCCCCTGACTGCCGGGGACAGGGAGGAATGAGTGAATGTGGAGAGGCAGGGAAAGGGCCAACAGCCTGCGGCCCTTTATTTCATGGCCTGGATGGAGAAGTGGAGGATCTATATCTGCACAGGCTTTACGAAGATGCGCTGCTGTGGACGGAGGTTGCAAAAGGATTAAAAAAGACCGATGGAGTCCATATGGCTGTATACGGAGAAGGTCAGGGAGGAGCACTGGCTATAGCATGCGCAGCCCTCTATCCGGAAGTGGAGAAATGCGCTAGCCAATATCCGATGCTCTGTGACTATAAGAGAATCTGGGAAAAGGATTTTTCGGAAGGGCCTTATATGGGGTTATTTTATTATTTCAAATGGCAGGACCCTATGCATGAAAAGGAACAGGAGATCTTTGATAAGCTGGCTTATGTGGACGCGAAAAATTTTGCCCCATTGCTTCGCAATAAGGTATTAATTGGTATTGGCCTGCAGGATGTGAATACACCGCCGTCTTCTCAATTTGCCCTTGCTAATGGGATTGCTTGTGACAACAGGTGCTGTGTATATCCAAATCATGGTCACGAATTAAACAATTTTTTTGAAAATGAGCACTTGAACTTTTTAATAGACCAGCAAGCTGCCTTTTCAGTCAGGAGTGTTCTTGGTTTAGAACAGTCGGATGTTTCTGCCTGATTTGTTGTGATATAAAATGAACTTCATATTTTATGTTGATAATCAGCAAGACCTACGGTAAAATGAGGAAAACTTCATATTAAGCCTGCTAATAAAGAGGGTGACTATATAGATAGTTTTTTTTAAGATTTCCCGTATCTGGGTGGCAAACAGATGGATTATCATTACAAACAGCATATGGCGGGGGAGCATCCCAAGGAGGACCTGTTGACAAATCCATTTTCTAAGGAATTTTTGTATGCTGTCTCTCACGGAACACAATAGAACGGCTGGTAAATCCGGATTACTCACACCGCTTTTACCAGTCTTTTAAGGTTTAATGCTGTTGCCGATAAGAGGCATTCTTCCGTCGCTTTTTGGAGGCCCTTTTTCTGTATTTTATTCAGTTGGAATAATAGGGGGATGTCTTTTCATATATGAAATCAAAGTTTACACAGTTTTTAATTTGTCTCAGGAGATGGCTCTCTGGAACCATAGAATCTATGTCAAGAATTACCATCTGAATCTGCCCAGTATGTTTTCCCATCATAACGGGAGTGCATCGTTCAAAGCACTTCCGCTGAATTTTATCGTTCCTAATTGTCTCAGGTTTGTTCTTCTTTTTGCTTTGCCTCCGCTGTGCTGGCTGTTGTTGCTTCTGTCGCGGACATTTATGGACGGAGTGAGTTTTGACTTCCTAAGGGAGCAGATTTGCCGAGTCACGTTTGCTGCCGTGCGTCATTCGCGAATCTTATTGCTCGCCGTAGGGGGCTTTCACACGAGTGGCGGCGGAGCATTCTTTTTCCTCATGGACAGCAAGTCGTGCGTCCATGAGCTCGGAGACATTCAAACTGACTGTTTGCTCTTTCGGTTCGACATACCCCTCCATGGCTTCATTAAGCTCGTCAGAATATGTTGCCTTCTGCTCTGACTACTTTTGCAGCGTCCGTTCCGTTGTGATAAGTTCTTTTTCACCTGAATCGTTGGCACAGTTCAAATAGCAAAGCAGCATTTCTTTTTCGGTTTTCTGTTTCTTCAATTTTTTGGTTCGCTCGGTCATGCAATAGGTGAGGTTATGCAGTTTGGATATGTGGAAAAAAAGGCGTTTTTTCCTACGCAAGCAGATTTTTCCATTCTCTGTTCTTGCCCTTGAGCTGCTGTACCAATCCTGCATAGCGTTCAAGCTCAGGTTCGACTGCATTGACATGTTTGCGCATGTGTGTGTTTGCCCACGCCGAAAGGATGTTCTTAGATTTTGAGCCTATAAAAAGGAAAATGAAGCGAGAGGTAAATGGCATTGTTGTTGTAAAAATAGGCAAAATGTATATGTGATAACTGTTGATATGGAATAAAATTGGAAAAAGAGCGGTGAAATTGATTATAGCATATGAAACGCTCATAAAAACACACAATCGAACATAAAAGATTGTTGCGAACAATCGTAAAACATGATAAAATACAATTAAAGAACAAATAAATCATATAAAGGAGTCGAGTTGAATGTGAAAGGGGATAATAATATGAGCAGAGTGAGCGAAATGACAAGGGAGTCCTGGATTATGAGTACATTTCCGGAATGGGGCACCTGGCTGAATGAGGAAATCGAGAACGAGGAAGTTAAGCCAGGTACAGTTGCCATGTGGTGGCTGGGATGTACGGGTATGTGGTTCAAGACTCCCGGCGGCTGCAATCTTACCATTGACTTATGGTGCGGCAACGGAAAGCGCACTCATGGTAATGGGAAAATGGCGGTTGGGCATCAGATGGCAAATATGTGCGGTGCCAGAGATATGCAGCCCAATCTGAGGGCGGTACCCTTCGTGATTGACCCGTTTGCCATCAAGCAGGTGGACGCGGTACTGGCAACTCATTACCATCAGGATCACATGAGCGCCGAGTATGCGGCCCATGTAATCCAGAGCGGAATGAAAACTGTGGATGACAATGGAAAAGAGATTCCTGTGCCCTTTATCGGTCCGAAAAAATCAGTTGAGCTTTGGGTTAAGTGGGGCGTTCCGGAGGACCGCTGCATTACAGTCCGCCCGGGCGACACCATCAAAGTTAAAGATATTGAGATCGTAGCACTGGATTCCTTCGACCGTACCTGTCTGGTTACTACAGACTCCACGGGACCTGACAGAGAAGAACTGACCGGCGTATGCCCAATGGACATGGATGACAAGGCGGTGAACTACCTGATTAAGACGCCGGGCGGGAACATTTACCACAGCGGCGATTCTCATTACTCCATCTACTTTGCAAAGCATGGCAAGGATTACGATGTGGATGTGGCCTTTGGCTCCTACGGTGAGAATCCGGTGGGGATGGCGGATAAGATGACCTCATGTGATATTCTGAGAATGGCGGAGGCCTTAAGGTGCAAGGTAGTTATTCCCATCCATTACGATGTGTGGACCAACTTTATGGCTGATGTGAATGAAATCCAGGTGCTTTACGATATGAAGAAAGAACGTTTGGATTATAGATTCCATCCGTTCTTCTGGGAAGTAGGCGGCAAGTATGTGTATCCTACAGACAAGGATAAGAGAGCGTACCATCACCGAAGAGGGTTTGAGGACTGCTTTGAGGCTCCTCAGAACATACCTTTCCGCTCCTGTCTGTAAGCCTCGGTCATAAGGGGGAACAATCAATGTTAAAAGAGTTCGTGAAGTCAAACCATTACAAATTTGCGGAGGAGGCCTCTGATTGGGAAGAGGCCATCCGCATGAGCTGTGAATGCTTAGAGGCAGATGGAACTGTGGAGGCTAATTATAAGGCAGACATTATTGAGTGTGTGAAGAAGTATGGTCCTTATATTGTAATTATGCCCAATGTGGCAATGCCTCATTCTCAGGAATGTGCAAAAGGGGTGCACAAGACAGCTATTGCTTTTATGAAACTGAAAAAACCTGTAAGCTTTGAGCCGGGAAATGCGCAGATGGACGCTAGACTGTTTTTTACATTGGCGTCCTGCAATCCAGATCAGCATTTGGCAAATATGACAAGACTGTCGGAGCTGCTGATGAATGAGGAGGTAGTGGCGGCTTTACTGGAGGCGGAAACACCGGAGGATTTGATTAAGATTCAGGAGAACTATATTGAGGGATAAATTAAGGGGGATAATATGGACATTTTAATGAAAATATGGTCGTATTTTGCAGTTAACGTATTACAGCAGCCTGCATTCATGATTGGTCTTATCGTAATGATTGGTTACATATTGTTGAGGAAATCCTGGTATGATGTTCTGGCAGGCGTGATTAAGGCGATAGTGGGTTACTTGATTTTATCTGTTGGTTCCGGTGGTTTGGTCAGCAATTTCCGTCCGGTGCTGGTAGGTCTGAAAGAAAGATTTAATATTGGTGCTATGGTAATTGACCCTTACTTCGGTCAAAACGCAGTTACAGCCGGTGTGGAGGAAGTGTTCGGAAAGACGTTCGGCAATGCGATGATTCTGCTGTTGATTGCATTTATTGTAAACATCCTTCTGGTGCGCTTCTCTAAGTACACCAAGCTGCGCGCTCTGTTTACTACAGGTCATGTGCAAGTGCAGCAGGCGTCCACTGCTTACTGGCTCATTCTGTTCGCCTGTCCGTTCCTCATCGACAATAATGCAAGCCTCCTGGTTGTAATGGCTCTGATTTTGGGCGCATACTGGGCGGTAGGCTCCAACCTTACCATTAAGCCCTGTCAGGAATTGACAGATGGAGCAGGCTTCTGTCTGGCCCATCAACAGATGTTTGGCATTGCTCTGAATACCTGGTTGGCTGAGAAAGTTTTTGGAAAAAAGAAAGATGGAAAGGATATTAAAAAGATTGACGATTTAGAGCTTCCAGGCTTTATGTCTATTTTTAATGAGAACATGGTATGTACCTCTATCCTGATGCGCTGATCCAGCCGATCCATCAGAAAGATGAATTTAGTGCTTTCTGTGAAA